>Ga0180216_1000215_pt1 | contig 66602 bp, 55 predicted proteins | sample eDN3rd37CBELigMG_FD_128879 | JGI IMG/M metagenome (GOLD analysis project Ga0180216, IMG submission 128879) | Enriched Miracle-Growth compost microbial communities from Emeryville, California, USA - eDNA 3rd pass 37_C BE-Lig MG (version 2)... ... | reverse complement strand
GGAGTTGATCGAGCGGGTCCCCTTCGTGGACGACGTCCCCGTCAGCGAGGACCAGGTCTGGGCGCACCAGGTCCTGGCGCAGGGGTACTCGATCGTCTACGAACCGGCGGCGGAGGCGCTGCATGCACATCGGTATACGGTGCGGGGCTTGTTTCGGCGGACCTTCCTCGTCGGGCGAGCGCTACGGATGATCGGGCTGGACTCGGGGGCGTCGTTCTCGGAGTCGGTCCGGTACCTTAGAGCCGTACTCGGCTACTTCGTGCGCCAGGGCCATGTCCACAGGTTGCCGGGGTTGCTGGTGCACGAGTTCGTGAGGTGGGCGGGGTTTCAGGTGGGGCGGGCTATCCTACCACCAACACGCCAGCGTGATATGGCTGCCGGGGCCGAAGCTGGCCAAGGATCATCTCAACTCACGCAGCCACAAACTCCATATCCCGTTCTAACGGTTACGGCCGAAACCTGTCGCAAAACGTAGGAGGCGGCATGAGAGTGATCACCTTCGGTACCTTCGATCTGTTTCATGTAGGCCACCTGAGACTGTTGCAACGGGCAAAGGAGTTGGGCACCTGGCTGGTGGTCGGCGTATCATCGGATGAACTGAATTACGAGAAAAAGGGGAAATACCCTGCCGCCCCCATCGAGCATCGGATGGAAATAATACGTTCGATCCGATATGTAGATGAAGTGTTCGTTGAAGAGTCATTGGAAGAGAAGCGACGGTACATAATCGAGTACAGAGCGGATGTTTTGGTGATGGGCGATGATTGGTCAGGTCAGTTCGATCATGTGTCCGACCTCTGTCGAGTCGTGTATCTGCCAAGGACTCCTGGCATCTCAACTACAGAGATAAAAGATCAGATCCGCCACGCGCAATCGTGCGAGTATTCCTTGCAAGAGGCAGTCGCATCTTTTCCAGGCACATCATCCAGTTGATGTGATAGTGGTCCAGGTTACGCCTCGATGAGTGCTGCCTTGCTACCAGGATACTGAATTGTCGACCAATGCTTAAGAATACATGGTTGATGTTGTGTGCCAACCTGCTGAGGCTTGGCGCCAACACCCTAGTATTGATGCTACTGGCACGGCAGTGGGGGGCGAGCACCTTTGGCGAGTTCATCTTTCCGTTTACCTTAGCCGGTCTCGTAGCGCTCGTCGTTGATTACGGTTTCAATCTGCAGCTCCTGAGTGAAATCGGAAGACAACCCAGACGCGTCCGTTCCATAGTCGCATCTAGCTTGTCCGCGAAGCTGTTGTTGACCGGCGCAGTAATGCTGCTCGCCGCATCGTACGGTCACAGGATTGCCGATGATGGCGGGGTCATGATCCTGTGGCTGCTGCTCGCGGGAGCGATATCAAATTCTTACGCTATCTTCTTCAACCTGCCGCTACGGGCGCTCGGCAAGTATGACGACGAGGTGAAGATCGTCCTTTTCGTGAATACGGTTCTGGTCCTCACCGTTGCAGCGTTCAGCCTTGCAGGGTTCGGCCCCCTGGCGATCGCGATCGTGTTTCTGGGCGTTCGTATCCTCTACCTCGTGCTCTCCGTCCTTTGGTATCGAAGGTCCGTAGGTGGTGTGTTGGTCGGTGCGGTCTCGATACGCGAAAGTGTGGCCTACCTTCGCAAGGGGTTCCCGTTCGGAGTGCATGTGGTAGTCGGCGCGTTGTATTTTCAGGTCGATAGCTTGATCGTGAAACACTATCTGGGGAATAGTGGGATAGGCTCGTATCAAGCTGCGATCTACATACTGCTGGCCGGGATGCTCATTGCCGACGCCCTTGCAACGGTGTATCTGCCTGCAATGTCATCTACGATCACGAGAAGGTCCGAATCGGTCACACTGCTCGAGATGTTGAACCGGCAGTTGTTTCTATTCGGACTCCTGGGCGCAATCATCATGTCGGTCGCGGGTGAGTGGCTGGCGAGGACGATCTATGGTGCCTCGTACGGCGATGTGGTCCAGATCCTTCCACTGATGGGCCTCGTACTCTTCCTGAGATATGCCGGCGCGGGATATGGCCTCCTCCTTACTGCTCTCGATAGGCAAACGATAAGGACCTGGGCTGTGATCGCAGCGTTTGGCGTCAGTCTCTGGATGAATTTCATCTTCGTTCCAACGTACGGTCTTCGCGGTGCCGTATTGGCATCGTTGATCACTCACGCCTTGTTGAATACGGTGTACGTAGTCGTCGCCTATGTGCAGGTGAGAGAGCTGTGTATGAACTGGCGTACGTGGGGGCTGTGCGGACTCGCTATCCTGCACGCTATGATCGTTTACTCCGGGTTGCCGGCACAGCTATCACTGATCGCTTTCTGCGCTGCCCTGGCCATGGAGCTTACTAATGGTGGATTCGAACGGTTGGCTGGGGTCGTGACTCGTCTGAACCAGGCTCTGACACCATAGCTGCGGCATGTATCTATAGACTGCCTCGAATGCTGTCGGCTGAGAGGCACCGACCTTGGTCACTCCCCACATGATCGGAACATGGATCGATAAAGTAGTCAAGTTGCTCGTGCGGCCATTGCTCTTCGGAGTGTACTGGCTCTCAGGGTTCATACCACGAAACCCTCGAGTCTGGGTAATGGGATCTTGGCATGGTCAGCGGTTTGCCGACAACGCGAAGTACCTATTCATTCATTGTTCGGAGCGGTACCGCGACCAGATCAAATGCGTCTGGTTGAGTCGAAACGCCGATGTCATAAAAGAGGTCCGCGCATTGGGCCATGTTGCGCATTCGACTCTCGGCTTTCGGGGCTTGTGGTACGCATTGACGGCTGGCGTGCATCTGTTCGACTGCTATGCAACGGACACCAATTTCTGGTTGTCCAGAGGCAGTCTCGCCGTGAATTTGTGGCATGGTATCCCGTTGAAGAAGATTGAGCGTGATATCGATATCCCCGGCCATCCATTCAGAACTAGATATCATGGAAATATCGCACAGCGAATGTACCATGCCTTTTGCTGGCCGTGGCACTTCGTCCGTCCGGACATGATGACGGCGACATCGCCGACCGTCGCCGAAAGTTTTTCCAGTGCTTTCGATGTACCGGTATCACGCATTCCGATCCTTGGGTTTCCTCGAAACGATGCGATAGTGGCGGAGGGTGTATCCGGGGACGCCCTCGGCCTGCCGACCTGGCTACATCGAGCTATAAGCGATGGCCGGCGCATCATCCTTTACATGCCTACATTTCGTGGTGCGGGAAGGACCGACCACACGATCCCTATCGATTGGGCAGAGTTGGACGAGATCCTGGAGCGCGAGAACGCGGTGTTCCTGATGAAGTTGCACCCGGTCGAAAGAGCTGATGTCGCTTCAATGGGAGAGTTTCGGAATATCGCGGTCATACCGAGCGAGGTGGATATCTACCCCATGCTCAAGGAAGTCGACGTGCTCGTGACCGACTATTCGTCGATCTGGTTCGATTTCGTGCTACTCGACCGTCCTGTCGTATTCTTTGCCTATGACCTGGAGGCCTATTTGAGGGCTGACAGGCCGATGTATGTGGACTATGACGAAGTCATTGCAGGCCCTCGGGTCGGCAAGTGGAAAGAGTTGGCGTCCGAACTGCTCAAGGCTCTGAACACTACCGCCGAAGATGACCCCTGGCGATCGAAGCGTCATTGGGTGTTGTCCAGATACCATCGACATAGAGACGAACACAACTGCCATAGAATAGCAGTGGAGATAGGGAGGCGCGTTGGGGTTGTGGTCGATCGATGCTGATCGATGCGAGTCCGGGGAAGCAGTTTGGCGATCAAGGGCGTTGGCACGTCGGTCCCCGACTATGCCGGTCGTCACTTCGGAAGTGAAAGAGTAATGCCGGATCTACCATTGGTCAGCGTGATCATCCCCACGTTCAACAGCCGGCGCTGGATCCGTGAGGCAATTGACAGCGTCCTTGAGCAGACCTGGCGGTCGTTGGAGGTCATCGTCGTCGATGACGGCTCCACTGATGGAACCGGTGAGATGCTGCAGGCCGAGTACGGCACGGCTATCCGTTATATCTTCCAGGCCAACAAAGGCTTGCCTGCTGCCCGCAACGCTGGTTTGCGTATTGCTCGGGGACGCTACGTCCAGTTCTTGGATGCAGACGACGTATTGCTCCCCGAGAAGATCGAGCTGCAGGTGACGATGTTGGAGGGCAACCCGCAAATTTCTGTCGCCTACAGTTCATTTGCATGGCTGTCGGGAGATCCACCCAGTATTGAGCCAGCACGCCTGCGGAGGCGGCCGCCGAGCGGTGATGTCTGGGCCGACCTTTTGAGAGGTAATTTTATCGTCGTACATGCGGCGCTCGCACGGTTGGACGAAATCAACGCGGTAGGCGGTTTCAACGAAGGCCTCCCCGCCTGTGAGGATTACGATCTATGGCTGCGTCTGTCCGCGCGAGGAGCGCTCTTCCTCCATACGCCTGAAGTAGGCGTGTTGTACCGCAGAACGCAAAACAGCATGTCCACCAATCTGATGCGCCAAATTGGGAGTAACCTATTGGTGCTCAACCGCTCGCGTACCTATAGAAAGTTTGGTGCGGCGGAATGGCTGTGCTACTGTACCCAGAGTGCATGGCTCTGGTGGCGTAGTATGCAGGTGCGTGCATTCTCTCTAGTCCGTCGTGGAGAAGTTCCACGTTGAGCAATATCATAAGGTGTAGGTGGTCGATGACGGTCGAATATTTCACGGTCGAGCATCCTGCAGACGGTATAATTAGTGTGAGCTCGCCGGTGATGTGATGCATGCCACGTATGTCGATGTCGTAATAGTCAACTGGAATGGGCGCAGGTACTTGCCTTCCGCTATCGAGTCCGTCCGCCGTTCTGGTGTGCCCGTAAGGATCTACGTCGTAGATAACGCCAGCACCGACGGTTCGGTCGACTTACTTCAGGAAAAGTATCCGGATATCGAACTCCTCGCGCTCGAGCGCAACATGGGATATGCCGGGGGTGCGAATTATGGATTGCGTATGGGGCGGTCGCCCTATGCATTCGTAATGAATCCGGATGTCCTAATCGAGCCCGATCACCTGAAGTTATTGTTGAACCGCTTCGAGGAGGACTCGAGGATCGGTGTTGCGCAAGGCAAGCTTTATCGGATCACGAGTGATGAATTCGATTCTGGTAGTGATTATAGCCGCTCCACGATCGACTCGGCTGGCCACGTGATCCTCCGCAACCGCATGGTCATCGATCGCGGCGAGGGTGAGCCGGACTCACCGGAGTATTCCCGGGAAGTATCGATCTTCAGCGCCTCGGGAGCCGCGCTCTTCCTGCGACGCTCGATGCTCGAGGACCTCGCGCCTGACGGCGATTACTTCGACCCCGACTTCTTCGCATATAAGGAGGATATCGACCTCTGCTGGCGCGCCCGCTTGCTCGGTTGGGACATACGTTATATCCCCGCCGCGGTCGCCTATCACGTCCGGAACTGGAAGGGGAAGGGCGCACCGCCGAAATCACGTGTCCCACTCGCTGCGCGTCGGCACTCCTGGAAGAACCATTACCTCTTGATGATCAAGAACGATCATCTGCTCAATATCATACGCTCTGCTCCCGCGATCCTGGGGTGGGAGTTCGTGCGTCAGAGTTACGCACTCCTCCGGGATCCATTGCTCTATCGTGCGTATCTCGATCTGTATCGGCTACTCCCTTCCGCTCTTCGCCGACGCCGGGAGCTGATGGCTCGTGCTCGTGTAGACCCCGCCGCACTTTTTCATTGGTTCGGTGCGACCGCCGTGGAACTCTCCTCGGATGGTCCGACCCCCAGCAAACGACTGCCGGTGTTTACGGCAGGTGGTGAATAATGCAACGTGGATTCCTCGGTGGTTCAGATCACCGCAAATTGGCCGTACTCGCAATCGGCGCCATCACTCTACGCCTCCTCCTCTTCCTCGGCCGTGGCGATTACATCGCCTTCGATGAGGGGTGGTACCTCCTCCTTGGCCGGAGTTTCTGGGATGGTGAAGGCTATCGCCTGACCGGGTTGCGACACTTCACCCTCTCGCCGCTCTTCCCGATCCTCGCCGGTGGTATGGCCAGGTTGGTAGGCGACCCGGTCTGGGGGGGGAGGATCGTCGCCGCCATCACCTCGGGGCTACTGGTGCTGCCCTGCTGGAGTATCTTCAAACGGCTTTCCGGGCGACGGGTCGCGTTCCTGGCCGCTGTCTTGATCGCTGTGATCCCGTCGCTGGCACCCTTCGTCGCGCCGGAGCTGGTGGGGTGGGATCTCTGGGTGGGGGCGGAGCCGGTCTTCCACCTCTTCCTCTATACCGGGCTCGCACTGGTGCTACGGGCCTGGGAGAGTCGCCGGTTGTTGGACTGGGGGCTCGCGGGCGTAGCATTCTCCCTGGCCTACCTGGCACGGTCCGAAGCCGTCGTGATTGCGGGGCTCGCGGGTGTAGTAGCCGTCGGACTGCTGCTGATACGGCGTGAACCGAAGTCGTTACTCGGGCCTGTCGTCCTGGGCGCCGCCTTCGCCGTCGTCTCCTTCCCCTATTGGAACTATCTCCATGACGTGACCGGACGCTGGTCGTTGACCGGTCGGAGCGTCCAGGTGGCACGACGGTCCGACGATAGCAAGCCGAGGGCAGCGGAGATCATCGAAGGGATGCTCTGGCAGGGGAGACCCAACACCTATACCCGGACACTCTTTGGGCTCCATCCATCCGGTACACGCATGGCGAGCACGTACTGGGGGGTGCCGGAAGATGAGGGGGGCTCGATTCCAGAGCGGGTGGCGGTGAAGGCGTCGCATACGGAATCCTCGGACTCCCTGCGAGCACCAGGCGCTGGCACCGGCGGAGTAGAGCACTCTGGCACTACCTCATCCCTGGACTCCGTGAGTAGTATCGCTTCGCCCGGGGAGGGGGACGCCGCTGGCACGGTCGACCAGGTGAGCGGCGGTCGTGCACAGGGAGTAGAGGCGGGAGAGTCCGTGCAGGATGCCACAGGGAAGGAGGCCAAGCCACCCGCTCCCATATCCAGGGTGAAGCTGTATTTCATGGCATTGGGCAAGGTCATCCCAGTCTGGTTGGCACCTCTGATCGTGTTCGGTCTACTCGTGAGACGTAGCCGACCCGGAGTTGCGGAGCTCCTCGTGATCGTCCCCTTGCTCGCTGCCAGTATCCTAATTGCACGGATTGTCGCGATCGATCCTCGCACGCAGCTGGTCCTGGTCCCACTGGCAATCTATTACGCAGCACGGGGGGGCCGCGCGCTGGGCGTGCTCTTCGACAGTCACGGGCCCCGGGGCGTACTGCAGCGTGGATTCGTCGGGTGGCTATTGGCTGTCGTCGTGGTTGGCTGGCTGCTGACCGAAGACCTCCGGCGGCTCTACCTCGGGGTCACCGCCGAGACCAGCCGACAGATCAAGGCGGCGGCGGACCGGGAGGTCGGGGTGGCACTACGTCGGATCGTGCCTGAGGATGCAACCATCATGAGCTGGCACCCCGCGCTCGCGCTCCACTCGCGGAGGGAATGGCGCGTCCAGCCCATCGGCGAGCTGCCGGAGCTCATCCGCTACGCCCATGCCGTCGGCGCCGAATTCATGGTGATATCCCTCGCCCATCCCGGGCCGATACCGGTAGAGATGATGCCCCGGAACTACCTCGTGCTCGAGCTGCCCAAAGTGTTGCCAGAGGCGCGATCCTGGACGCTGCGGCTCGAGGAGTTCCACGAAGAGTACGCCGTGGGGAAGGCGATCCCGCAGTGAGATCGAATACGGTCGTATCAGACCTGTCGTGTAGGCGTGGTGTTTTCCCCTGAATGGGCACGCGGGCGGATGCCACTGGCGGGAGGCGCCGCGAGGCTACAAATTCCGTGGCGGGATTCGGGCGAGGCCTGTTGGCGCCTGGGGAGTGGCCGAGATCCCGAATTCTGCCAGTGAATTGCAAAATGCAATTCCGGCATCCGGCGTCCTCGTAGGGCGCCAGGGTGGGGTGGTCGAGGGCAACTGGCGTTATCGTAATGGTTTGTGGAGAGTACGGCGTCGGGGTGCGGAGACTGGAACTCTCCTTGCTCCATAATAGCCCCGGTTCCGCTTCGAATCCACAACACCGCAACCCGAAGGAGGGAAGTAGCATGCTTCAGAATCGGAAGGGCTTCACGCTCATCGAGCTGCTGATCGTGGTGGTGATCATCGGTATCCTGGCCGCGATCGCGATCCCGAAGTTCAGCGCCACCAGGGAGAAGGCGTATTTCTCGGCGATGAAGTCGGATCTCAAGAACCTGCAGACGCAGCAGGAGATCTACTACAGCAGCGTCGCTGGTAACTACAACTATGCTAGCTCCCTGACCGATCTCGAGTTCTCGGCTTCGTCGGGCGTGACCATCAACATCGATGCTGCCAACCAGACCGGTTGGCGTGCGACCGCGAGCCACGCCGCCCTCGCTTCCGACCAGAAGTGCTACGTCTACGTCGGCTCTGAGGCGACGTCGGCCGGTGTGACCGCCGGTCTGGTTACCTGCACGAACGAGAACTGAGTTCCGTACGCAGGTACTATGGCTGATTCGGGGCGGCGGCTGTCTGGCCGCCGCCCTTCTCGATTTCTACCGAGTGAGATCTCCCCATGGCAAATCGCAAAGGTTTCACGCTGATCGAGCTCTTGGTAGTGCTAGTGGTCATCGGGATCCTTGCTGCGGTGGCTATCCCGAGGTTCCGATCGGTCAGGGAGAATTCGTACTACTCGGCGATGAAGGCCGACCTGCGCAACCTCCAGGCGCAGCAGGAGGTCTATTACAGCGGTGTCGATGCGAGTGCCACCCCTCCCCATCCACGCTTCACGTACGCTACTTCGGTCGACGACGCCGCGCTCGGGTTCACCGCCTCCCCTGGGGTCAAGGTGGAGATCACGGCGGGCGCCAACTCCCAAGGTTGGTCAGCCACCGCGACACATGCCGCGTTCAATTACTCTGCCGATAGGTCATGTGTCGTGTACGTCGGTGCTGCTACGCCGCTCGAGCCGGCCACGGTTCCCGATGTAGTGGTGTGCAAAGGAGAGCAGTGAGGTGGGGGAGCAAGCGTAAACGTTTCACTTCCATCGCCCTGGCACCTCACCCATCCTCCCGTTTATTATTGGAAGTTGGTCTATAGGCGAGATGCCTCCACTTACCGGACGGATCCACGAGCATGCAGCAAACGATGTCCCTGACGACCGGGGGTGAGCCCGTGGCGAAAACGTCGCGTCTCCCCACGTTGCGTAGGGAGTTGACGATCTCGCTCGTGGTGATCTTTGCGGGCGCCTGTGCGGTCGCGGTCGGGGGAGTAGCGATCTTGATGCCGCGGTTGCAGTCGGTCAGGAGCACAATCCTCTACCTGACCGTCCTCTTCGTCGCGGATGTGGCGGTCTTCGCCGCCTTTGGTCGCTACCTGATCCGGCGCCGGCTCCTGGCCACCCTCGACGATCTGTTGGAGGGGGCGGAAGCGATCGCCGCCGGCGACTACAAGCGGCGGCTGCCGCGGGGCGAGACCGCGGAGATCAGTCGCGTGGCCGACGCGCTCAACCGGATGGCGGAGCGGCTGATCACGCATCAGGCTCAGCTCGCGGCCAACGTCCGCTCCCTCGAGGAGACGAACCGGCTGCTCACCGAGGCGCGCGACGAGCTGATCCACGCCGAGAAGGCGGCGTCGGTCGGGAGGTTGGCGGCGGGGATCGCGCACGAGGTCGGCAACCCGCTCAGCGCGATCATGGGATATATCGGGCTCCTCCAACGCAACGCCGAGGGCGAGGAGCTCAAGTGGTTGGCGAGCGCGGAGCAGGAGGCGCGGCGGATCGACCGGATCGTGCGCGGGCTCCTGGACTATGCTCGCCCCCGCGAGGCGCGGGTGTACCCGATAGATGTGAACGACGTCGTCGTCCGCGGCCTCGAACTCCTCTCGACGCAGGGGCGTTTCCAGCATGTCGACGTCTTCCGCTCCCTGACCGAGGGGCTCCCCCGGGTCGAGGCGGATCCTTACCAACTCGAGCAGGTCCTCGTAAATCTCCTGTTGAACGCGACCGATGCGTTGGAGGGGAAGGCCGATGCCAGGTTGGATATCTCGACGACGCGGGTCTGGCTCCCGCCGCCGCGCCACCAGCCCGCACGGCGGCGGGACGATCCGCCCGACGTCGACTATTCGCACCGCCGGAGGTTCCACCAGACGGTGCGGTTGCCACGCGAACTCGCCATCCCGCCGGGCGGGGGCGAGGTGGTCGAGATCGTGGTGCGTGACAACGGGACGGGGATCCCGCGCGATGTGATCGACCATATCTTCGAGCCCTTCGTCACCACGAAGGAGCCCGGGCGGGGGACGGGGCTGGGGCTCGCGGTCGCCGCGCGTTTGATCGATTCTTTGGGAGGAACGATCCGAGTATCGAGTGAGGAGGGGAAAGGGACCGAGTTCACCGTAGTGTTGCCGGCGTGGACCGGCGATTCGGCCGAGGTTGGTGAGAGATGACTGTCCTGATCATAGATGACGAGCCGGGTTTGCGCCAAACGGTCTCGCTCATTCTGAGCGGCGAGGGCTACGAGGTCCTGGTCGCCTCCGATGGCGAGGAGGGGCTGGCTCGCGCTTTGGAACACAAGCCCGACATCATCCTCTGCGATGTGAGGATGCCGCGCCTGTCCGGTCTCCACTTCCTGGAGCGGTACCAGGCCGAAGGCGGCACCGGGCTGGTCATCATGATGACCGCGTACGGCAGCGTCGACCTCGCCATCGAGGCGATGAAGAAGGGCGCCTACGACTACATCTCCAAGCCCTTCAGCGCCGATCAGGTGATCCTCGCGCTGCGGAAGGCGGAGGAGCGGGAGGCGTTGCGCCGGGAGGTCGGACGTCTTCGCGAAGAGGTGAGGATCGAGCGTCGCTTCGAGGAGATCGTGACCCGCTCGGCGGCGATGCAGGAGGCGCTGGCGATGGCGACCCGTGTCGCGCGCTACCCTTCGCCCGTGCTGATCACGGGAGAGAGCGGGACGGGGAAAGAGCTGGTGGCGCGGCTGATCCATTCCCAGAGCGACCGCGCGCATTGTAACTTCGTCCCCCTCAACTGCGGTGCTATCCCGGAGAACCTGCTGGAGGCCGAGCTTTTCGGCTATACGCGCGGCGCCTTCACCGGCGCCGATCGGGATCGCCCCGGCCTCTTCGAGGAGGCGGCGGGCGGTACCCTCTTCCTCGACGAGATCGGCGAGATGCCGGCGCTCCTGCAGGTCAAGCTCCTGCGGGCGCTGCAGGAAGGCGAGGTCCGGCGGCTGGGCGAGAACCGCGCTCGCGAGGTCGATGTGCGTATCATCGCCGCTACCAACAAGGACCTCGAGGAGGAGATCCGCGCCGGCCGGTTCCGCCAGGACCTATATTACCGCGTGGCCGTCGTCCCCATCCACCTGATCCCGTTGCGGCAGCGGCGGGAGGAGATCCCGCACCTGGCCCGCCACTTCGTGGAGGCGCACAACGAGCGGCTGCGGCTCGAAGTCAAGGGGATCGAGCCCGACGCCCTGCGTCTCCTGACGGAATACAGCTGGCCGGGGAACGTGCGCGAGCTCGAGAACACCATCGAGCGTGCGATGGTCATGGCCACCGGCCCGAAGATCACCGTCGCGGATCTCCCATCTCACATTACCAACCCCGTCCCGGCGATCGACAGCCCCGAGCTGTCGATGGACGAGCTCTCGGTCAAGAAGCACAGCGCCGCACTCGAGAGGCGTCTGATCATCCGTGCGCTCGAACGCACGCGCGGTAACAAGACGAAGGCCGCCGAGCTGTTGGAGCTGAGCTCGCGGGCGCTCCTCTACAAGATGAGGGATTATCAGATCGAGTAGGGTCGTGGCAGGTGCCGCTTCGGCGGCCGCCTCCCGCCCCGGCCCATACCACCATGGATCTGCCCGGGAGAGGGTAGTACCCTCCCCGCATGGACAGAACCACCGCACCTTCTGGCACCACGCTCCTCGAGCTGATCCTGGTACTCTCGATCCTGGGGGTACTCCTCGGCTGCTCGTACCCCGTCTTCAGACGAGGACTCGACGGTCTCGCGGTACGTAGCGCACGTGACGCGCTCGGGGCGGGGGTGGCGCGGGCGCGGGCGACCGCGCTCACTCGCGGGGGGGCGGTCCTCATCGTAGATCTCGACGCGGCTCGCTTCTGGGTCGAGACCGCTGCGGGCGATACGGTCGGGGTGCCGGTCGACCTGGCTGCGCGCTATGGAGTTCGGATCACTACGACCGGCACCTCGGCCAAGCAGGTCACACTGCGTTTCGACGGGATCGGGATCGGTCGCGTCGCAAACCGCACCTTCCAGATTCGGCGGGGCGACTCGCTCGCTCACCTCACCCTCTCCGCCTACGGGAGGCCGAGGCCATGGTGAGACGACGTCGCGCGCTCCAGCCCGGGCTCTCTCTCGTCGAGGCGATCGTCGCACTCACGCTACTCTCCGTCGGCCTGCTCGGCATCCTCGGTTCGCAACTCATGGCCGCGCGCCTCTTGCGGGAGGCAGAAGCACGCGCCGGCGCCATCGACCTCGCCGGTACCATTCTCGACTCGCTCCTCGCCGTGCCCGCGCCGACCGGCGGTGAGCGGCGCGAAGCTGGGTACACGGCGCGGTGGTCGGTCGCGCCGGCCGCCGGATCGTCGCGGATCGAAATTCTGATCCAATACCAGGATGGGACGGCAAGCCGCGAGCTCCGATTCGAGTCGCTGCACGCGCCGCCGGCGCCACGGTTGGGGAGGGCGCCATGAGTGGGGGCGGTGCGGGCTCGGCCGTCACGGCGCGCGTTCACGCGACGGGGGCGGGGTGGCGATGGCTTGGGTGCGCGTGAACCGGGCAGCGTGGGGATCGCTGCGGAACCGGCCGGGGGTGACGCTCGCCGAACTCCTCGTCGTGCTCACCCTCACCGGTGTGCTCGGCACGATCACGATGACGACGATCATAGGCGCACAGCGGCACGTCCGGCAGCATATCGACCGCGTTGCGGGCGCGGAGGCACGGCGTGTTACGGCCTCGGTCCTCGCGGCTGAGCTGCGGTACCTCGACCCTACGACCGACATCTACGGTCGGGCCGTCGATTCGGTGGCGCTGCGCGCCTATAGAGGTGTGGCCATCGTCTGTGTCGGCGACCTGGGGACGGTGCTGGTACGGTATCGCGGGCTGCGCGCCCCGGAGCCGGCAAAGGATTCCGTCGTCATGGTGGGGGGGTGGGCCGAGGTTGCCGGCGGTCAGGGTGGCGGCGCGGTGCACGCCGGGCTGGTCAGCCCCATCGTTGCCAGCGGCGAGGTCAGATCTGGGTGCGACATCCGGGCGGGTGAGTCGCTGTACCGCTGGACTCTGAACGACGTAACCCCGCCGGGGACCCTGCTCCTCGTCTTCGAAAGGGGGAGTTACCACTTGCAGGACGGCGCGCTCCGCTATCGCCGGGGTGACGCCGGGCGGCAGCCACTGACCGCCGAGCTCCTGGACGACCGGGTCGCGGCGCTGCAGTGGGCTGCGACTGGCGGTGTCGGGAGCGATGGTAGTTCGCCGGGAGCGGATCCTCTCGCCGGGGTCGCGATCGTCTTGGCGACCAGGCCGACACCGGCTGGCACGGCTCCACTCCCGCGCGGGACCCGTAACTGGATCAGACTCCCGAACGGAGGGCTATGGTGACGCGAGTTCCCCCTCGGTCCCACGGAGAGCGCAGAGGGTTCGCGCTGGTCGCGGTGCTCCTCACCCTCAGCGCACTGGGGCTGCTGGTATCCGGGCTGATCTACATCAGCGCGGAGGAGCTGTCGATCGCACGCAGCTCGGAGGAGCTGTTCCGGACGCGCTTGGCGGCGGAATCCGTGATTCGCTCCGCATTGGCAAGCTGGCGGACCGACGAGCACCGCGACCTCCCGATCGGCTCGGTCGAGGAGGTCACGGTCGGGGAGCCGGGCGCCGAGGCTGTGGTCGAGACTACCCTCGCGATCGAGAGACTCGACGCGTCTCGCTACCTCCTCCGCGCGATGGCCACCTCGCCGAGTGGCGTACGTAGCGCCGCCGCCGCGGTGGTGCGGACCATCGACCCGCTCGAGCTCTGGCGGGCGCTCCCCGCCGCGGTCACGACCACGGGGCCGGTCGAAATCTGGAGCGAAGACGCTCTGGTAGGATTCTCGCCCTCTTCCGCCGATACCGGTGGAGCCGTGCCCTGTCAGGCGGCGATCGAATCGATGACCGCGGCGTTCAGTGACGCACGACGCCCACCGGTCCACAAGCTTGCCGAGGATGCCGCCGAGATGCTCCGGCTCGGGCCGCTCGACCTCGCCGGGCTGCGCGCGCTGGCCGACCGGATCGAGTCAGGTGCCGGCGCATTGCGATCGATCCCGGGTGACGCGGCGTGTGCGACCGGCACGTACTGCGCCGGCCAGTACCCTCTGATCTACGCGCCGGATGGTCTCGGCATCGAAGGCGGCACCGGCCGTGGGATCCTGGCGGTCGCCGGTGATCTCTCGCTCGCAGGAGATGCGGTGTTCCACGGCGTCGTACTCGTCCACGGGCGGCTGACGCTTACCGGTCAGGCTAGGATCCTCGGAGCCGTCCTCGTCGTTGGGCCGAGCGCCGCCGTGAGCGTGACGGGCGCGGCCCGTGTGGAGTACGACCCTTGCGCCGTGGCCGCGGCTCTGGAAGGCGGGCGCATCACCAATAGCGCCTATCACCCCGGCGACCGGAGCTGGCTGCCCGCATTCTGATGTGGAGTCCTGGGAGCGAAAACTTTACTCGCTCCGCTACATATTTCGGTGGCGAAAGCAGGTGCGAGATGGCCAAGCTGTTGATTGTAAATTGCTTGTGGTCAGGCACGGAACTGGTAGAGGTACTGGCGGCTCTGCGGTGAAACATGGTAGCGCGCCGAGGGCGATTCGCCTCGGCCGCCGTGCACCTCGCTGGGAGCCGGCAACGGAAACAGATCGAGATGAGATGTCCTGATATCTCCGACGGCGACGGTATGCGTGCCCGGAGCGGCTTCACGCTGTTGGAACTGCTGATAGTCTGCGTCGTCCTGATCGTGGTGGTCGCGCTTTCAGCGCCCGCTATCTCGACGGCGTTGGTGCGTACCAAGGTCAGCCAGGCGGCGAGTCTCGTCGCTGGGGACCTCTCTCGCGCCTTTACCCTGGCCGGTCGTGCGCGGCACCCGGTACGCATTTCATTCGAGAGCGATTCGTTACGATATCGAGTCGTGAGTCTGGCGACCGGCGAGGTGATCCTCGATCGACGCTTCGGCCAGGAGTCCGAATACCGGTTGACCGAGATGGAGGTCTCGCAGGATCAGATCGACATAATGCCGAACGGATTCGTCGCCATCCCGGGGGAGACGGAGCCGATGACGTCGCTCGTCGTGCGCCTGGCGGCGAGCGGCGCCTCGCGCGAGATCATCATGACCCGGACCGGCCGGATCAGGGTCGGTGGCTGATGGAGCGGTCGGCGTCGCTGCAGCTCAGGGGCGGGTTCTCGTTGGTGGAGGCGGTGGTCGCCGTCCTCCTGTTGACCGTTGTCGTGACCGCGCTGGCGGCGCACCTCTTCCAGGTGTCGCGCAGGGGGGTAGTCGTCGAGAACGACGATTACCGCCAGGCGCTGATCGCCAGTGAGCTGGACCGGCTGACCGCGGTCCCCTTCGACCTGTTGGAGGACAACGGCTGGAGGACCGCGAACGCCGATTGGAAAACGAGCGATGAGCCGCCCTTCCCTCATCGCCGCAAGGTGCTGGTGGACGAGTCGGCGGACGGCAGGGCATTGGAACTGCGACTCATCATTGAGCAGGATCTCCCGGTGGAGCGGGTCGATACAGTGCTGCTGGTCCGGCCCAGACCGGTTGGCGGTAACCCGTTCAGTAGCAGATGACGATGGACAGTGCGCCTGACGACAGACACGCCGGCATGATGCTCGTCGAGCTCCTGGTCACTCTGGTGATACTGGGGTTGGTCGGCGCGGCGATCACCGGTCTCTTCTTCACGCAATCCCGGTTCTTCGGGACGCAGGACGCGAAACGGGAAGCCCGCAGCGCGTCCCGGAGCGCCGTCAACGTCATGCTCTCCGAGCTCCGAATGGTGGAAGCGATCGGCGGCTTGGTCTCCGCCGAAGAACAGTCGGTGTCGTTGCGCGTTCCGTATGCCCTCGGAGTAGTCTGTTCCGCGAGCTCTACGGAGATCGTGGCCAGCCTCTTCCCCACCGACAACGTCGGAGCGGCTGATGGATTGTCATCGGCGGGATACGCCTGGCGGGACGATTCCGGGGTCTATCATTACCGCACCGCGTCGGCTGGCGCGGCCAGCGCCGCCGCTTGCACCGGCGCAGGGATCGCCATCGTTCCGAATGGACAGGCGGTCAAGCTGGAGCCGGGTGATGCGTCTGCTCCGAGCGGCGCACCGCTCTTCCTCTATCGGCGCATCACCTACGACTTCCGCCCGGTCGCCGGGGTACCGGGGAACGTCGAGCTCTGGCGGAAGGAGGAGGGGAGCAGCGTCGTCGAAGAACCGATAGGCGGTCCCTTCGATGGTGCGTCGTCGAGGTTCAGATATTTCGTGCTCGACGGGGCGGAGCCGGAAGATGTGCCCCCGGCCAACCCTGCGGAGATCCGCGGCCTGGAGTTCGTCCTGGATGGCCGGAGCGAACGCCCCGCGCCGGGTGGGGGCGAGACTCACTCGGCCAAGTATGCCACCGCCGTATTCTTCCACAACCGATGAGGGATCATGGCTGAGTGGAATCGTGGATCGCTACGACTGGATACGAGGAGGGAAGGTTTCGCCCTCTCGCTCGTGCTGCTGGTCATGATCGTGTTGACCGGTGGCGTACTCACCGCCTACACCCTCACCTCGAGCGAGCATTGGCAGGTGAACGACCGGCAGGAACAACTGCGGGCGTTTCTCCTGGCTGAGGAGGGGCTGCAGCGCTTCTACGCCACCAGTCAGGGTGTCAGACCGACCGACGGCGGCTGCTCGACACTCGCTCTGGTCGGGGGATCAGCCGAGGTCTGCACCTATCTGCTCCGCGCGGCGCTCAGCGTCGACGACCCCGAGATCTGGGTCGTGCGGTCGCGCGCCTGGACGGAAGCCCCCGGCAACCCCAACCTCCCCCCCGCCGCCCGGTCCGTCGCGCAGATCGCGCACTGGAAGGCGGCAGAGATCAAGGTGGAGGCGGGGCTGAAGAGTCTGGGCGGTGTCAAGAAGAACGGGAACTCCGGCGAGATCAATGGCAACGACGCGTGCGGCGAGAAAGGCCCGCTCCCCGCGCTGGCGATCCCCGAGAACCCGAAGTACGATGACAAGTTCCCCAACGTCTTGAAGACCGATCTCGTAGACGAATTCGGCAACAAGCAGCGCATACGATACGTCGGGAACGACGCATTCGACGCGGCGCGCGACGTCGAGATCGATTGGCCGGGGATCGTCAATGGGACCGCGCTCAGGCCGGATGTCAAGTTCGAGCAGGGCGACAAATGGGTCGACCCCAGCAGCAGGACGGAGAAGCCCTGGCCGGTGGTGTTCTACGACGGCAACCTCTCCGGTAGCCCCAAGGGCCAGGGGATCCTCATCGTGACCGGGAACCTGACCATCAACGGCAACGCGGAGTGGAAGGGGATCATCCTGATCGGCGGGTCTTTGATCTCGAACGGTAACAACGTGCTCTCCGGCGCCACGATCGCGGGGCTGAACGCGGTCTTCGGTGAAGAGGTCGACGAGAGTACGATCGAAGAGACCACGCTGAACGGTACCAAGGTGATCACGTACAACTCCTGCGACGTCGCGAAGGCCATGGAGAGCTTCGCCTCGTTCACCCCTATCCATAACGCCTGGATGGACGCCTGGCCGGTGGTGGACCCGGTGGTCGATGACGAATAGCGCCGCCCGGAGGGGATGACGATATTGACAGGAGCGGCCGCGGCCGTCACTCTGTCCAGTCCGGACCTATTTCTCTTACGCTCAAACTGGTTTGGTCTCGCGAATGGGGCTCTTTGGTCGAAACAAGGTATCCGCCGGTCTCGATGTGGGCAGCGGCTACGTCAAACTCGTGGTGATCGATCATTCCGGGCAGGAACCGAAGATCACCAAGGTCGTCGTCATGCCGCTCATCCCGGACGCGATCGTCGATGGTGAGATCATGGACCCGGTCCTGGTCGCAGAGACGATCCGCGCCGCGGCGGAGAGCGCCGGCCTCAAGCGCGAGGCCGTGATCGCCTCGGTCGGGGGACACGACGTCATCATCAAGAAGATCCAGATGGACCGGGTCTCCGAAGCGGATGCGCGCCAGCTGATGCGGTGGGAGGCCGAGCAGCACGTCCCCTTCGACATGGAAGGGGTGCAGCTCGACTTCCAGATCCTCGACCCGGACGGCACCGATCCGCAGATGTCGGTCCTCCTCGTCGCCGCCAAGCGCGAGGTCGTCGAGAACCGTATCGCGCTGCTCGGCGACGCCGGGCTCACCCCCGCGATCATGGACGTCGACTCCTTCGCGCTCCACAACGCTTTCGAGTACAACTACCCGAACGTACGCACCGGGCTGGTTGCGTTGGCGCACCTCGGCAACGAAACTACCCATGTCCTCCTCTTCCAAGACGGGGTGCCTATCATGGTGCGGGACATACCCTTCGGCGCCCGGCGCCTCAGGGAGGCGTTGCAGCGCGAACGGCGCATCTCGGCGGAGGAGGCGGACGAGATCGTCAGCGGCCGCACGGCGTCGCCTGAGTTACAGAGCTTCATCGAAGAACGCGTCGAAGAGCTCGCACTCGGGATCGAGCGCGCGATCGCGTTCCTCACGGCGCAGGCCACCGGCCTCGAACTCGGACGGCTCTTCCTCTCTGGAGGCTGCGCGCGTGTCCCCGGGCTCGCCAATGCGCTCGCGGCCAGACTCAGTGTGCGTACCGAGATCGCCAACCCGATCGAGCGGATCGGCGTCGACCCGGCGGTCATGGAGCAGGTCGACATCGACGAGATTGCGCCGATGCTCATGTTGGCGATCGGGCTGGCGCTCCGTCAGCCGAATTGATCAGAGGTCAGGGAGAGAGCGGTGATCGAAGTCAACCTACTACCAGGCGCTACCCGCCGCCGGCCCCGCAAGTCTGGCACGGCCGCCGGATTGTCACTCTTCCGCGGCAGCGCCATCCGCGGCGTGGACCGCTGGACGATCGCCATCGCCGGCGCCTGGCTCATCGGTCTGGGTACCGCCGCCTGGCTCTACCTCGGTACCAACGAGCGGCGCCAGGAACTCGAGCTCAGTGTCGAACAGGCAGTTCAAGATTCGATTCGCTACAGCGCGCTGATCTCCAAACAGGACCAGGTCCGGGCGCGGCGCGACACGATCGCGGCCAAGCTCGTCATGATCCAGGAGATCGACGCCGAGCGCAACATCTGGGCGCACCTCCTCGACGAGATCAGCCGCGCGCTGCCGGACTATACCTGGCTCACGCAGATCTCCGCTACCCCCGGCGACGATGAAGTGTCGTTCCAGATCGTGGGGCGTACCGGTAACACCTTCGCGCTCACGCGCTTCCTCAAGGATCTCGAGGCCTCGCCCTTCATCCAGGGAGTCCAGCTCACCAGGACCGAGATAGTGCGCGATCAGGGCGAGCGGACGCTGCACCAGTTCAGCATCACGGCTCGCTACGAGGAGCCGCCCCTCGAGATCCTGACGACCGTGCCACTACAGCTAGAGGGTAACTGAGATGGCGCTGTTGCCTAGCGACCCGCAGGTCCAGAAGAAGCTCGTCCTCGCGCTCGCACCGCTCCTCTTGCTGCTGGGATACTGGTACTTCTATCACGGCTCCAAACAAGAGGAGCTGGCCAAGCTCGAGAAGCGGCTCGAGACGTTGGAGGCACGCAACGCGAGCGCGCGTACCAGGGCCCAGCACGGTGGCCAAGACCTCGAGAAGAAGCTCGCGCTCTACGAGTCGCACATCCGCCGCCTCGAAGAGCTGGTTCCGCGCAGCGAAGAGGTCCCCGAACTCCTCTACGACCTGACCCTCCTGGCGCGGGAGAATGGAGTCGAGTTGGCGCTCCTCAACCCCAGCGACGAAGAACGGAGCGCTTATTATACCCTGCACACCTATAACGTGGCCGTATACGGTGCGTATCACGACATCGGCCGCTATCTGTCCGCGATCGCTTCGCTGCGGAGGATCGTGACCCCATACGAGCTCAAGCTCCAGGTGCGGCAAGAGCAGTCGCAGTCCGATGCGGTGCGGTTGCAGGCGGAGTTCAAGATCAAGACGTACGTGCTGCCGCCGGCGGCGCAGGCGGCTTCGTGAGGAGGATAGAGGATGCGCACGGTTGCACTCCGCATGGTATTACTCACACTGCTGCTCTCGGCCGCCCCGGCCGCGGCGCAGCAGACCGCGGCCAAGGGGTCGAAGCCGGCCAAGCCGGCCGCGGCCAAGCCGCCGGAAGAGGTGGAGCTGAAGTTCGAGCGGGAGTACTTCGTCTACCCGGTCCAGCCGCGGCGGGACCCATTCGCCTCGCTAGCCGCCCGCAACGATCTCGGCCCGCGCTTCGAAGACCTCTCGCTCCAGGGGGTGATCGTCTCCGCCGATGGTCGGAGCGTCGCGCTCCTGAGCGACGGCACGGGGCGTATCTACCGGGTCCGGCGAGGCGATCTGGTAGGTAACGCCAGGGTCATCAGTATCGCAGACAGGAAAGTCGTCTTCGCCGTCGAAAATTTCGGTATCGTCCGGCAGGAGGAGTTGGTGTTGAAACGCAACAATGAGGAAGGAGGTCGGCCATGATCCGGGTACTGGCTCTCTGGTTCGCCCTCACGACGGACCCGGCCTCGGTCCGCGAGGTCAGTGTCCTGCCGGTCGACGGCCGTACCGAGATCGTCATCGAATTCGATGGCGCCGTCTCCGTCAAAGACTTCCGGATCCCGAACCCCGAACGTGTCGTGGTCGACGTGACCAACGCCCGGCAAACCCTGCCGCGTACCCGCTTCCCCGACATCCGGCGCGGGGGGATCGAGGCGCTGCGCGTCAGCCAGTTCCAGCCCGGCGTCGTCCGCCTCGTCTTCGATCTGAAGAAGGCGGTCGAGTATACCATCCGGAACGAAGGCGGGGTGGTCCGTATCTCCTTCCCCAACCCGGAAGGCACCTTCACCCCCTGGCGCGCCCGGGGCGCACTCGCGTCGACGTCGACCCCGAACGAAGCGTCTGCCGACGACTTCGCGCTGACCACGGCGCTCCCCGAGGAATCAGCCGGCGCGCTGGCCGAACCCGACACGACCAGGCCGGCCGCCCCAGCCGATACTACCCGGCCGCCCGCGGCGAGCGGTGTTACGCAGACGCCGGAGCCCGCCGCGCCGCTCGGTGAGCCCTCGTCGATCTCGCCGGTCCCCGTACGACCCAAGCGGACTGAGCCGCCGATCACCGTATTCTTCAAGGCGACGCCGATCAACGATGTGATCGCGACCTTCGCCGAATTCTCGGGGCGGAGCATCGTCATCGGCCAGGGGGTCTCGGGCACGATCACCGCTGACATCCGCAACCAACCCTGGGATGTCGCGCTCTCCGCCCTCCTCGCCTCTTACGGCCTCTCCGCCCAGGAGATGGAGAGCGGTATCATCCGTGTCGACAAGGTCGAGAACCTGCGGGAGCAGGAGAAGGTCGAGGAGCTGATCACCCGGCCGTTCACTATCAAGTACGCCAGTGTCGACTCGCTCCTCCCGGCGGTCAAGGGGCTCCTCTCACCGCGCGGCAGCGCGACGACCAGCTCGGCGACCAACACCGTGGTCGTTACCGACGGTCGTTCGGTCGTGGAGGGGCGGATCGCGCCGATGATCGCGCAGCTCGACGCGCGTACGCCGCAGGTCGAGATCGCGGCCAAGATCATCTTCATCAATCGCACCGCGCTCGACGAGCTCGGCGTCTCCTACGACCTGCAGGACCAGGCCCGGCCCCTCTCCGGGTTGGTGCCCGGCGCCGGCACACCGGTCTGGCTCACCGGTGACGCCATCGCCGCGCTCGGCAACGCCGCGGCGGACGCGCGCGTCACCGGCGCGACCTTCCAGTTCATCAGCTCGCTCGTCCTCGGTCGATACCGGCTGAGCACCTTCATCGACGCATTGACCAGCCTCAGCGTCGCCGAGATCGAGGCGCGCCCGATCGTGCGCACCCTCGACCACCGCGAGGCGATGGTCCAGGTTGGTGAGGAGACTCCGATCCGCGTCCTCGACCCGGGCGGTGTCGGCGGCGCACGCGCCAACGTCCAGCTCAAGAACACCGGGATCATCCTCAAGGTCACCCCGCACGTGACCGGGAACCAGGTGCTGCTCGACGTCCACGCCGAACGTTCCGGCATCAGGCTCCTCGCCGAGGCCGAGCTGGGTATGGTCTTCGACAAGCAGGCCTCCTCGGTGCAGGTCCTGGTCGAGAACGGCGAGACCGCGGTGATCAGCGGGTTGACCATCGTCGAGAAGAACGAAGCTGTGATCGGGATCCCGATCCTGCGCAGTCTCCCGATCGTCGGCGCGTTCTTCCGTAAGACGTTGAATCAAGAGATCAAGAAGGACCTCTTGATCATGGTGACGCCGCACATCATCAGGGACGGGAACTGATCTCCGCCCCAGCCGCGCCACCCCGCGCCTCCGCCGAAAGCTGGACAACTCGGCCTCTTCCATCTATATAATGAGAGGCCCGAACTGAGAGCCCGGTACCGACCGGGCTCTTTCCTTGAAGATAGAGGTGGAGGATGCAGTTCCGTTTCTACACGGCCGGGGAGTCGCACGGCCGCGGATTGGTGGCTCTGGTCGAAGGGGTGCCCGCCGGGCTCCAGATCGATATCGAACGCGACGTCGACCCTGAACTCAAGCGCCGGCAGGGGGGGTACGGTCGTGGCGGAAGGATGAAGATCGAGCAGGATCGCGCCGAGATCATCTCGGGGATCCGGCTCGGCGAGACCATCGGCGCGCCGATCGCGCTCGTGATCTGGAACAACGATTGGAAGAACTGGCAGCAGGCCATGTCCCACACCGCGCCGGCCGAGGACGCGACCGACCGCGCGCTGCGTCGGGTCTTCCTCCCCCGCCCGGGCCACGCCGATCTGGTCGGGATCCTCAAGTACGACCGGACCGACGCCCGCGACATCCTGGAGCGCGCCTCCGCTCGTGAAACGACCGCCCGCGTCGCCGCCGGCGCCATCGCGAAGCGCTTCCTCCGCGAGTTCGGGATCACGATCGGTAGCCACGTCGTCGAGCTCGGCCCGGTAGCCGCGCGACCCCCCGAGACCCTCCCTGAGGACCTCAACGCCGTGGCCGACGAGTCCCCCCTCCGGACCCTCGACCCCGACGCCGAGGAGCGGATGATCGAGGTGATCGACGCCGCCAAGCAGGCCGGCGACACCCTCGGCGGCATCTTCGAGGTCGTCGTCCGCGGCCTCCCCGTCGGGCTCGGCAGCCACGTCTCCTGGGACCGCAAGCTCGACGGCCGCCTCGCCCAGGCGATCCTCTCGATCCAGGCGATGAAAGGGGTCGAGATCGGCCACGCCTTCGACATCGCGCGGCGCCACGGCTCCGCCGTACACGACCAGATCGAAGCCGCGCGCGACGATCAGGCGTTCTACAGGACCGGCGGGTACCGTCGCCTCGGTAACCAGGCCGGTGGCCTCGAGGGCGGGATCACGACCGGCGAGCCCCTCGTGATCCGTGGCGCCATGAAGCCGCTCTCCAGCCTGATGCGGCCCCTCAGGAGCGTCGACCTCAGGACCGACGAGCCCGCCGAAGCGATCCGCGAGCGGAGCGACGTCGTCGCCCTCCCCGCCGCAGCCGTCGTCGGCGAGGCCATGGTCGCGATCGTCCTGGCCGACGCCATGCTGGAAAAGTTCGGCGGCGATTCGATGACCGAGACGCTTCGCAACTTCGACAGCTACCTCGCTCAGGTCAACAGCCGGGGGAAGCACCAGCATGCCGAGGCCGGTTGACGAGGTGACGCATCCGGAACGCGAAGATTTCGCCGACATGCCGTCAGCCGAGCCGATCACCCGGGTGGTGCTGATCGGCTTCATGGCGGCCGGCAAGACCACCATCGGCCGGCTCCTCGCCCAACGTCTGGGCTGGGATTTCATCGACCTCGACGAGGAGATCGAACGGCGGACCGGGCTGACGATCCCAGAGATCTTCGAGCTCCACGGCGTCGCCGAGTTCCGGCGGCTCGAACGGATATTGACCGAAGAGCTCGCGGGCCTCGAGCACGTGGTCCTCGCCCCCGGCGGCGGCTGGGTCACGCAACCCGACCTCCTCGACCTCTTCGGCCCGGAGACTCTGATCGTCTGGCTCCGCATCTCACCCGAAGCAGCCGTCGAACGGGCGATGCGGACCATCACGCACCGCCCGCTCCTGGCCAACGCGCCCGACCCGGTCGAAAAAGCGCGGCTCCTCATCCAGGAGCGCGAGCCGCTCTACAGCCTGGCCGACGCCTGCGTCGACGTCGAAGGGCGCGCCATCGAAGATGTGACCTCGGAGATCATTGCGCTGATGCACTGAACGCCGCCCCCCGTGCCAACGCCCAGGCGCCGGGGGCTGTTCGGTCGAACGAGCACGGATTCGGGCGGGCCAGCACCCGCCATGCATCGTTACTCATACCGCCGATTCCGGTAGCATCCCGGCGAAACGGGTAAAGGGGATGGGGGTATTCCAAGGGAGCGGATGCACCCGCGAAGTCTATTGTAAACGGGCCGGAAGCAACGCCGCTCGGGTGGCGCCGGCCCCGGGGATTGGGGAAGAATGGCGGCAGAGAAGAACCGCAAGACCAAACTGGTGATCGTCGAATCGCCCGCGAAGGCCAGGACGATCGGTCAGTATCTCGGCCAGGGGTACCGCGTCCGTGCCTCCGTGGGCCATGTACGCGACCTCCCGGAACGCGAGCTCGGCGTCGACGTCGACAAGGGGTTCACCCCCAAGTACGTCACGATCCGCGGCAAGGGGAAGATCCTCCAGGAGCTCCGCCGCGACGCCGCGGCCGCCGACGAGGTCCTCCTCGCCACCGACCCGGACCGCGAGGGCGAGGCGATCGCGTACCACGTCGCGGAGCAGCTCGGCTATTCTCCAGACGACGCGGGGCGCACCGCGGACGGCCCGCGTTTCCGTCGCGTCCTCTTCCACGAGATCACCCGTGACGCGATCCGCCGCGCCCTGGAGGAGCCCACCGTCCTCGACCTCCGCAAGGTCGAGGCACAGCAGGCGCGCCGCATCCTCGACCGCCTCGTGGGCTATCAGGTCAGCCCCCTCCTCTGGAAACCGATCCGGCCCGGGCTCTCGGCCGGCCGTGTCCAGACCGTCGCGCTCCGCCTGATCACGGAGCGCGAGGAGGAGATCCGCTCCTTCGTCGCCGAGGAGTACTGGTCGATCACCGCCCACCTCGAGCAGGCGGGCCAGGAGTTCGACGCCAAGCTCCACCAGATCGGCGGCAAGGCGTTCCGTCTAGGCGACGAGGCAGCCGCGACCGCCGTCGTCGCCGACCTCGCGGGCGTCCCCTTCACCGCGTCGTCTATCAAGCGACGCGAGAAGGTCAAGCTCCCGCCGCCCCCCTTCACCACCTCCACCCTGCAGCAGGAGGCGGCCAAGCGGCTCGGCTTCGCCGCGCAGAAGACGATGCGCGTCGCGCAGCAGCTCTACGAAGGGATCGAGCTCGGCGGCGAGGGCTCCGTCGGTCTGATCACCTACATGCGTACCGATTCGACCCGTGTTGCGCCGGTCGCCGCGCAGGGGGCGCACGACTGGATCGCCGCGCAGCTCGGTGAACGCTACGCCGCGCCCGGCGGCCCGCGGCTCTGGGGGACCAAGAAGCAGAAGGGGGCGCAGGAGGCCCACGAGGCGATTCGCCCGACCGAGGCCACGCGCCACCCCGAGAGCGTCAAGAAGTACCTCGACCGCGACCAGTTCCGGCTCTACGAGCTGATCTGGCTCCGCTTCGTCGCCGGCCAGATGGCGCCTGCGGTCTACGACACCATGACCATCGACTTCGACCTCGTGGGGAAGAGCGGCGAGCGCTACCTCTTCCGCGCCACCGGGTCGGTCCTCAAGTTCGATGGCTTCACCCGCCTCTACCGCGAGGCCCGCGAAGAGGGCGACCGCCGCACCCTCGACGACGAGGCGCCGCTCCCCGACGTCGCGCAGGGCCAGACCTGCCGCCTCCTGGCGCTCGAGCCGGCCCAGCACTTCACCCAGCCACCGCCGCGCTACAGCGAGGCGAGCCTGGTCAAGGAGCTCGAGTCGAAGGGGATCGGCCGGCCGTCGACGTACGCCCAGATCATCTCCACGCTCAAGGACCGGAAGTACGTGGAGCTACGCGAGAAGCGGTTCCACCCGACCGCGCTCGGCGAGACCGTCGCCAAGCTCCTGATCCGGCTCTTCCCCGAGCTCTTCGACGTCGACTTCACCAGCGTGATGGAGACCCGGCTCGACCAGATCGAGGAGGGCGAGCTCGACTGGCGCCGCGTCCTCGAGGACTTCTACGGGCCGTTCAAGGAGAAGCTCAGCGCGGGCGAGGCGCAGAGCGAGGCGGTGCTCCGCGAGGTAGTCGACGCCGATGCCGAGAGCTGCCCGGAGTGCGGTAAGCCGCTCGTCCTCAAGTGGTCCCGGCACGGCCGCTTCTTCGGTTGCTCCGGTTACCCGGAATGCAGCTATACCAAGCCGCTCGACAAGAAGGAGCGCAAGGAACCGCGCCCGCTCGGCAAGCCCTGCCCCAAGTGCGGGAGCGAGCTCGTCGAGCGCGAGGGGCGGCTCGGCACCTTCATCGCCTGCAGCAACTACCCAAAGTGTAAGTACACCGAGTCGGTCACCGTGCCCGGTGTGAAGTGCCCCTCCTGCGGCGCGGGCGAGATCGCGGAGAAACGCAGCCGCAGGGGGAAGGTCTTCTGGAGCTGCACCCGCTACCCCGACTGCACCTGGTCGAGCTGGGACAAGCCGGTCGCCAACCCCTGCCCACAGTGCAGCAACCCGTTCATGGTCGCCAAGAGCACCAAGGCCAAGGGCGAGTTCCTGCTCTGCCCGACCTGCAAGTTCGAGCTCATAGCGGAAGCCGTGGAGTCGTGAGGATGGCCGAAGTAACAGTCGTCGGCGGCGGGCTCGCGGGGTGCGAGGCGGCCTGGCAGCTCGCCGCCCGCGGCCACCACGTCACCCTGGTCGAGATGCGGCCGGTCAGACAGACCCCCGCGCACCAGACCGACCGCCTCGCCGAACTCGTCTGCACCAACTCCTTCAAGAGCGAGGACCCGACCAACGCGCACGGGCTCCTCAAAGGGGAGATGCGCGCGCTCGGCTCTATCCTCCTCGACGCCGCCCAGGCCGCCCGCGTCCCCGCCGGCGCCGCCCTAGCCGTCGACCGCGAGGTCTTCGCCGCTGAGATGACCGCGCGCATCGAGTCGCACCCCAATATCCGCATCGAACGACGCGAGGTCACCGCCCTCCCCGAGGGGCCCGCCATCATCGCGAGCGGCCCGCTGACCTCGCCTCAGCTGACCAGGGAGATCCAACGGCTCCTGGGCGAACAAGGCCTCGCCTTCTACGACGCCATCGCCCCCATCGTCAGCTTCGAGTCGATCAACCTCGAGATCGCCTACTTCCTCTCGCGCTGGGGGAAGGGCGACGGCAGCGATTACCTCAACTGCCCCCTCGATCGCGACCAGTACTACGCCTTCCTGACCGCGCTCCGCGAGGCCGAGATCTACCCCGGCCACGAGTGGGAAGGGATCGTTATCGACGGGGAGGCACCACCAGCGAAGGATCCAGCAGACGACGTCGCCTGCGCCAACCCACTCGACCCCGAGGTCCCCTACTTCGAGGGGTGCCTACCCATCGAGGTCATGGCCGCCCGCGGCGACGACACCCTGCGCTATGGCCCCATGCGCCCCATCGGGCTGCGCGACCCACGCACCGGTAAGACCCCCTACGCCGTGGTCCAGCTCAGGCGCGAGGACAGGGCAGGGCAGATGTGGAACATCGTCGGCTTTCAAACCCGGCTCCGGACCGGCGCCCAGCGCCGCGTCTTCCGTATGATCCCCGGTCTCGAGGAGGCCGAGTTCCTGCGCTACGGCTCGATCCACCGCAACACGTACCTCAACTTCCCGGCGCACCTCGCCCCCTACGGCGCACCCGCCGGGCGCCCCGACCTCATCTTCGCCGGCCAACTCACCGGCGTCGAAGGGTACACCGAGTCCGCCGCCTCCGGGATCCTCGCCGGGGTCAACCTGGACCGCATCCTCCGCGGCCTCGACCCCGTCCTACCACCCCCGACCACCATGCTCGGCGGGCTGTACCGCTACCTCCGCGAGGCCGACCCCAACGAGTTCGCGCCCATGAACTCCAACTTCGGGCTCCTCGACCCCCTCGCGAACCCCGCCCGCGACAAGAACGAACGCCGCCGGCAGCTCGCCGAGCGCGGGGCAGCCGATTTCCAGCGTTGGCTAGCGGAAAACGGGATCGAACCGGCTCGTATCGCCGCAAAGGTGGGTTGACCCCCTGACCCCCAACCCCCGACCCCCGGTACCCGAATCCCGATGCTAGACACCTTCCTCCGCCACCTGGCCGACGGCCGTCAGCTCAGCCCGCACACCACGCAGGCCTACAGGCGAGATCTCGAGGAGTTCACCGCCTTCCTCGACCGGTACTACGGGAGCGAATGGAACTGGGACGGCGTCGACCGCCTCGCCCTGCGCGGCTTCCTCGCCGAACTCCACCGCCGCGGCCTCGCCCGCACCACGATCGTGCGCAAGCTCTCCGCCGTACGCTCGTTCTTGCGGTTCCTCCACCGCGAGGAGGTGATCGAGCTCAACCCCGGCCGCGCCGTCCGTTCCCCCAAGCTCGAACGACGCCTCCCCGGCTGGCTCACCCGCGAGCAGGTCGAGAAACTCTTCCTCCTCGCCGAGTACCGCGCCGCCGACGGCGGCTTCCTCGGCGCCAGGAACCTGGCCATCCTCGAGACCTTCTACTCGACCGGGATGCGCCTCGCCGAGCTCCAGCGCCTCGACCTCGACGACCTCGACCTGATCGGCGACCAGGTCAGGGTCCGCGGCAAGGGGCGCAAGGAACGGATCGTCCCGCTCGGCCAGTCCGCCGTTCGCGCCCTGCGTCGCTACGAGCTCCGCCGCAACGAGGTCGCCCGCGCCGCGACCGGCGCCGACCGGCGCGCGGTGTTCATCTCGCAGCACGGCCGGCGCCTCTCCACCCGCCAGATCCAGCTCATCGTCGGCAAATTCCTCGACAAGATCGCCGAGGAGGCCGGACTCTCCACCCACTCCCTCCGCCACTCCTTCGCCACCCACCTCCTCGACGCAGGAGCCGACCTCATGGCCGTCAAAGAGCTCCTCGGCCACGCGTCGCTCTCCACCACCCGCATCTACACCCACACCTCCAAGGAACGTCTCAAGCGTGTGTACGAGAAGGCGCACCCGCGGGCGTGAATAATGCCTCCCGAGGGCCCCGCGAGGTCTTCGTTCCTGCGCGTCGGGCTCTGCCGTGCTGCACCGAGCCAGCTGCCACCAGCGGGATTGGTAGGGAAGGTATCCCCTCGTTCGTAGTTAACACGACGCTACCGTAGCCCACGTGCGCACAGCGTTCCGTAGCCGCACGGAGCCGCGCGCGCAGCGACCTGCCCGTCAACGACGATCTGGGATACCGAGATGACACGACTCCGCCCGCAGCACCTGCTCCTCGCACTCCTCGCCGCTGCCTGTGGTAGTGGGCCACCGGCGGTCGACATGATGCCGCCGGTCGAACTCCCGGGAGGCGACGTCGCCCACGTCGTGGGAACGCCGATCACGATCCAGGACGCCATCAACATGGTCCGGATCGAAAGCAACTATGGCTACGACGATAAGTTCCTCGTCTTCTCCCCCGACGGCTCCAAGTTCGCCACGGTGGTCTGGCACGGCGACCTGGAACGCAACGTCAACGTCTACTCTCTGCTGGTGTTCGACACCGAGGAGGCGCTCGCCAACCCCAGGCAGCGCCCGCGGCCGATCATCTCGATCCCCTTCGAAGGCGACGAATCCGACCAAGCCGCATCTGCGATCACGCAGCTCGCCATCCTGGGCGACAACCGCACCGTCACCTTCGTGGGGAGGTTGCCGGGTAAGGTGCCGCAGGTGTACGCCGTCGACATCGAGACGGGGCGGCTCCGCGCCCTGACCGATCACCCCACCCCGGTCAAGGCTTATGCCGTGTCGGACGACGGCGTCTTGCGGCTCTACGCCGCCGCCGCCCCCGACCCCGTGGACACGGCGCGGGTGAATCGGATCCTGCGGGACGGGATCTCGGGGTGGAGCAGGGCGGCGTATTACACCGACTACACGGTCATCCACTCGCGTTTCCCCTACGCGGCCGCGACGCAGATCGATGGTGGTACGGCCGAGTACAACGACCGCATTCGCCCCTTCACCGACGCCGAGCTCGGCCGCATCCGGACCCCGATGCTGCTGGAGCCGCACGGCCTGTCTCTGATCAGCGCCGGCGCGATGGCGAACCGGCTGAAGGCCATGGGCAAGCCCGTCGACATCCTCTACTTCAAGACCGCGCCGCACTCGACCAAACAACCGCGCCACCGCCTGAGCTCCCTCGGGACGCACCTGGATTGGTGGCGATTCTGGTTGCAGGACTACGAGGACCCGGCACCGGAGAAGAGGACGCAGTACATGCGGTGGCGCGAGCTGCGGGAGCAGACTGCGAAGATCCGGCGGGCCGGTACGGTCTGATCGTGGGCCGGCTGCGCCATGGACCCATCGGCGCAGCCGGGCGCGAACGCGGTAGCCTACGACGGGGCTGCCACCTTCGCGGGCGTGCCCCTCACGGCGCCGCGTCGGGCTCCAACCCGAGCTGCGGCAGCACGTAGAGCTCCAGCCACCGGCGAAAGAACGGATCGTCGAAGGCGTACCCGCCCGACTCGATGGTCACGAGATACTCCTCGTCGACCAGACGCATCGCCGCCGACTGCACCGAGCTCTTCGGGCCCAGCCGATGGCGCCGCAGCGCGTCCGCGCTCGTGAGCGCGACCTGGGGCTGGACGACGAGCGCGCGCAGGATCCGCTGCTCCAACGGCGAGCGCTCCCGCCAGAGCGCCGCATAGAGCGACGCCTGTACCCGTACCCACTGGTCCAGCGCGCGCCGGACATCCTCCACGCCCACGCTCGGGGCGCGCCGCCCCTCGAACCAGACCTCCCGCGCGAGCTGCACGATGTCGCGGGTGCGCGGACCGGCGAGCCGTACGATCTCGTCGCACGCGTCCAACGATATCGTTACGCCGGTCCGCGCCGCCTGCCCATGGATCCACTCCGCCATCTCGTCCGGAGGAATCGGACCGAAGACGATCGAATCGACCTGCTTCCACAGCGCTCGGCCCTTGCGGGTTATCATCGCCTCGATCAGGTGCCGCTTGGACCCCGCGAGTACATACGAGATCGCCTCGTGCGTCTCGATCGCTCCCTTCAACGCCCACTCCGCATCCTCGCCCCCCCACTCGTGGATCCGCTGGAACTCGTCGAGTACCAGCGCAAGACGACGCCGCCGCGCCACCAACTCCTCGTTGATCGCACCCAACGTCTCGGGGATCAAGTCGACACGCGCGTCCTCCTCACGTAGCCCGAAGGTGACCCGCACCGTCGGCGGCGCGCCCGCCACCGGGCTCGGCTTCAGCTCGATCACCCCCTGCAGCCGACTCACGATCGACTCCAACGTTTTGCGCCACCCCTTGCCGATCCGCTTCTGTACCGCCAGCAGGATCTGCCGCGCCGCATCGGCCGGGTCGCTCGCCGTCGCGAAGGTCGCGATCGCCACCGCCGGCCCCCGCCTCCCCACCAGCTCCGCCGCCCGATACAGCGCCGACGTCTTCCCCATCCGCCGATCACCATAGACGACGAGCCGGCTCCCCGGCGTACGATACGCCTCCAATATCCGCCTTACCTCCCACTCCCGATCCGCGAAATGCGCCCCCGTCGCCAACGTCCCCGGCCGAAACGGATTCTCCTCGCCCAACTCTTCTCGACTCCTGGCGACCATGTGCTCGTGTTCCGACGAATGTGGTCCGAAAGTTTCGGACCGAAAGTAATGGACGAGACGCGGAGCGGCAATAGGGATATGGAGCCCGTGGCGCCTCCGCAACCGGAGCGCCCGGAACGCAGCATTATACCGAATACGGTTATTTCGTGCCTGGAGCGTAGGTGCGGGATTCGGGATGCGGCATTCGGGATTCAGGGTGGTGCTGTGCTGGAACGATGTCTGCATGGCCGAACTCGGTATAACCCCCACCCCCCCCGACCCCCGAATCCCAACCCCCGAATCCCAAGCCGCTCCCTGACCCCAGACCCCCGACCCCTGACCCCCATTTGCACTTCCCCCTCCCATCCTCCAAATTCCCTGATCGGAAATTCCCCGCACCCTCCGGGGTACTCACGCGGAAAACAACGAGGTTTCGAAATATGCAAGCATTCCATGCGACCACCATCATCGCCGTTCGCCACCGTGGGCGTGTTGCGCTCGGCGGTGATGGCCAGGTCACACTGGGTGACACGGTGGTCAAGAGCAGCGCACGCAAGGTCCGGAAGCTGCGCGACGGGAAGGTCCTTGCCGGGTTCGCCGGCTCCGTCGCCGACGCCTTCACCCTCTTCGAGAAGTTCGAGGAGAAGCTCGAACGCTACCCCGGCAACCTCCCGCGCGCCGCGGTCGAGCTCGCCAAGGACTGGCGGACCGACCGCTATCTCCGCCGGCTCGAGGCGCTGCTGGCCGCCGCCGACCGTGACCACCTCTTCCTCATCAGCGGCGATGGCAACGTCATCGAGCCAGATGACGACATCGTCGCGATAGGTAGCGGCGGCAGCTTCGCCCTCGCCGCTGCCAGGGCACTCAAGCTGCACTCGGAGCTCTCCGCTCCCGAGATCGTCAGACAGGCCCTGGAGATCGCCGGGGACATCTGTATCTATTCGAACCGCAACATCACCGTACTCGAATTGGAGTAGCATCGTCGCCACGGCGACGTCGCTCATGGAATAGAGATGGACAACACCCTGAACGACCAGCTTCCACCGGCCATAGACCCCGAGTTCGACGAGCCGAAGTGGCTCGACGAGATGACGCCGCGGCAGATCGTCGCCGAGCTCGACCGCTACATCGTCGGTCAGGCGGAGGCCAAGAAGGCGGTCGCGATCGCGCTGCGCAACCGCTGGCGCCGGCAGCGCGTCAGCGATGAGCTGCGCGACGAGATCATGCCCAACAACATCATCATGATCGGGCCGACGGGGGTGGGGAAGACCGAGATCGCCCGCCGCCTCGCCCGTCTCGCCGGCGCCCCCTTCATCAAGGTCGAGGCTTCCAAGTTCACCGAAGTCGGCTACGTCGGCCGTGACGTGGAGTCGATGGTCCGCGACCTCGCGGACATGGCCGTCAACATGGTCCGTGACGAGCGCGAGGACGAGGTCGAGGAGATCGCGCAGCAGCGTGTCGAGGAGCGGCTCCTCGACCTCCTCCTCCCCCCGGTCTCCGAACCAGCGTCGGGCGGCGAGGCAGGCTCCGACCGCGAGCGTCGCCCGGACGACGAGCAGCCTACCCGCGCCTTCGTCGTCTCCCCGCAAGGCGAGGCGAAGGAAGAGACGCTGGGCGGGGGGATGTCCGAGCAGGATCGGCTCCAGGAGCGGCGTAAGCGCACCCGGGAAAAGCTCCGCTCGCTCCTCCGCGACGGGAAGCTCGAGGATCGTACCGTCGAGGTCGAGGTCCAGCAGTCCATGCCCATCGACAACCTCATGATCCCCATGGGGGGGATGGAGGGGATGGACAACTTCACCGAGATGCTCCAGGAGATGCTCCCCAAGCGGAAGAAGCGGCGGGTCGTCACCGTCGCCGAGGCGCGGCGCATCCTCCTGCAGGACGAGCTCGACAAGCTCGTCGACATGGATGAGGTCATCAACGAGGCCCTCGAACGCACCGAGGAGATGGGGATCATCTTCCTCGACGAGATCGACAAGATCGCCGGCGAGCGTGGTGGCACCTCCGGCCCGGACGTCAGCCGCGAAGGGGTCCAGCGCGACCTCCTCCCCATCGTCGAGGGGAGCACCGTCCAGACCAAGTACGGGATGGTCCGCACGGATCATATCCTCTTCATCGCGGCCGGCGCCTTCCACGTCTCCAAGCCCTCGGACCTGATCCCGGAGCTGCAGGGCCGCTTCCCGATCCGAGTCGAGCTCAGCCCGCTGGGCGAGGAGGACTTCGTACGGATCCTCACGGAGCCCAGGAACGCGCTCTTGCGGCAGTATCAGGAGCTCGTCGCCGTCGATGGCGGGACCCTCGAATTCACGGAAGACGGGATCCGTGAGATCGCGCGCATCTCCGCCGAGGTCAACGAGAGGATGGAGAACATCGGCGCCCGGCGCCTGCACACGGTGCTGACCACCCTCCTCGAAGACGTCCTCTTCGATCTCCCCGACGCGCAGAACGGCAGGATCGTCATGGATGGCGCCACCGTCCGCACCCGCCTCCAGCGCGTCGTAGAGGACGAGGACCTACGGAAGTATATTTTGTGATCCGGCTCGCCGGGGCAGGGGAGAGGTTTGCCCTTGCCCCGACCTCCGACGCCAGGTACTTTCACCTTTTGCTTTGCGTAATCACCTGTTCCGCTGATGGGCGATGGCCGGCAAGCGTGACTTCTTAGAAATCCCAGACTTCTCGACCGACGAACTGTACGAGATCCTCGACCTGGCACGGCGGGTGAAGAGCCGTGAGTACCGTGGTCTTCCGCTCGCCGGTAAGACCCTGGCCATGATCTTCGAAAAGAGCTCCACCCGCACCAGGGTCTCTTTCGAGGTCGGCGTCTACCAACTCGGCGGACACGCACTCTTCCTCTCCTCTCGTGACATACAGCTCGGGAGGGGAGAGCCTATCCGCGACACGGCGCGCGTCCTCTCGCGCTTCGTCGACGGGATCATGATCCGGACCTACCACCAGGCCGACGTCCAGGAGCTCGCCTTCTACGCCGATGTCCCGGTCATCAACGGCCTGACCGACCTGCTGCACCCCTGCCAGGTCATGGCCGACCTCCTCACCATCCAGGAGAACTTCGGTCCAGACCTGACCGGGCGGAAGGTCGCGTGGATCGGCGATGGCAACAACATGGCGAACTCCTGGCTCAATGCGGCGTATCGCTTTGGCCTCGAGCTGCGCATCGCCTGCCCGCCGGGGTACGAGCCGAACCGGGAGATCTACGAGCGTGCTGCGGCCGCCGCGACGGTGCGCCTCACGCACGACCCGCGCGAAGCCGCCGAAGGCGCCGAGATCATCTCGACCGACGTCTGGACCTCGATGGGCCAGGAGGCCGAATCCGATGACAGGCGTCGCGCCTTCCACGATTTCCGCGTGGACCAGCAATTGCTCGATCTGGCCGCAGGAAACGCCATTTTCCTGCACTGCCTCCCGGCACACCGCGGGGATGAAGTAACGGATGAGGTCATCGAAGGACCCCGGTCGCGGGTCTTCGATGAGGCGGAGAACAGACTACACGTCCAGAAGGCGATCATGATTCGCCTGATGGCCGAATGACCCAGGAATCGACGCGCCAGTCGCGTAATAGATAGGGGAGGTGGATGATGACCAATGGCCTGAAGCGGACGCCGCTCTTCGATGAACACCAGCGCCTCGGCGCCAAGATCGTGCCCTTCGCCGGCTATGAAATGCCCGTCCAGTACAAGACGGGGATCGTCGCCGAGCACAACGCCGTCCGCCAGAACGCCGGTCTCTTCGACGTCTCGCACATGGGCGAGATCGAGATCCGTGGACCGCAGGCCCTCGACCTGGTCCAGCTCGTCACCACGAACGACGCTTCCAAGCTGGGCGTGGGCCAGGTACAGTACACCGTGATCTGCCAGGAGGACGGTTGCGCGATCGACGACTGCCTCGTCTATCGCTTCGACGATAACTTCCGTCTCATCGTCAACGCCTCCAACGTCGAGCGCGACCTCGAGTGGATCAAGACGTACGCGCCCCGTTTCGACGTCGACGTCATCGACCACTCCCCCCACCGCTCGATCCTGGCGATCCAGGGGCCGAAGGCCGCCGCGATCGTGCAGCGGCTCACCCCGACCGACCTCGAGTCGATCGGGTACTACCACGCCGTGCTCACGGAAGTCGCCGGCCAGCAGGTCGTGCTCAGCCGCACCGGCTATACGGGTGAGGATGGCTTCGAGGTCTATCTGCCGAACGATGCAGCGGTGTCCGTCTGGAACCAGCTCCTCGAGACCGGTGCCGACGACGGGTTGATCCCCTGCGGTCTCGGCGCCCGCGACTCGCTCCGTCTCGAGATGGGGTACATCCTCTACGGCAACGACCTCGACCTCAACCACACCCCGTTGGAGGCAGGGCTCGGCTGGGTCGTCAAGCTCGACAAGGGCGACTTCCTCGGCCGCGCCGCGCTCGAGCGCCAGAAGAGCGAGGGGCTGCGCCAACGCCTCGTCGGGTTCCGCCTCCGCGACCGCGCCTTCCCGCGCCATGGCTACGAGGTCCGCTACCAGGGCGAGTCTTCCGGTGAGGTCACGAGCGGCGTGCTCAGCCCGACGCTCGACCAGGGGATCGGCCTCGCCTACGTCCCCGTCGAGGCAGCCAAGCCTGGGACCGAGATCGAGATCGTCATCCGGAACCGTCCCACCAGCGCCGAGGTCGTACGCCCACCCTTCTATCAGGCCGGCTCCATCCGCCGGTAACGGGGTATCACCACCAGTGTGCCACGTCCGGCTGGCCGGACGGGCGGCATAGGATGGCGGTGGACGACGCGACGAACGCTCAGTTCGACGTCGTCGTCCATGCCATCTGGCAATTCCACTGTCTCGTTGCCGCCTGCCGCCCAACGGCCAGCCGACAGGGGCAGGACGAAAGGGTTGGAACGGAAACGGGGGGCGATTCGTTTGGGGCCACCTGCGGCAGGTCACTACCTGCGCCCCGACGGCCCACCCCCTATTCCCTCTCTTCTATTCCTTAATAGATGGCCGATACGGTAGTTGTCACCACGCATGACCTCGAGCCGGCGGTACGGCTCAAAGAGGTCTTCCAGAGAGAGGGCTACCGGGTCGAGCTCCTCACCTCGACGGAGCGTATCGCCGATGTGCCCGACCCCGCGCTCCTGATCCTGACCGGCGGCCTCGATGAGAAACGCGCTCGCCGGCTCGTGCGCGAGGCCGTCGCACTCGACCGGCTCCCGGTGGTCGGTCTCGCCGAGACCGCCGCCGAAGCGGCCGCCATCCGGCCGGCCCTCACGGAATGTTTCGTCAAGCCGGTGGACATCGCCGAGGTCGCGCTCGTCGGGAAGAGGATCATCGAGCGGCGTCGTCTGCAAAAGCTCACCGGTATCATCGGCGAGACCGCGGCGGTGCAGGAGGCGCTCGAGCGGGTCGTCCAGATCGCGCCGGTCAACTCCACGGTACTGATCACGGGCGAGAGCGGGACGGGGAAGGAGCTCGTCGCGCGGGGGATCCACGCCCTCTCCCCCCGGCGCCACCGCCCCTTCATCGCCGCCAACGTCGCGGCGCTCCCCGAGAACCTCCTCGAGTCGGAGCTCTTCGGGCACGAGAAGGGGGCGTTCACGGGTGCGGTCGCGCAGCGGAAGGGGCTCTTCGAGCTCGCCCATCGCGGCACCCTCCTCCTCGACGAGATCGGCGAGATGCCACTCTCGACCCAGACGAAGCTCCTACGTGTCCTCGAGGAGCGTGAGTTCTTCCGCGTCGGCGGCGAAGAACCGATCACGGTCGATGTGCGCGTGATCGCCGCCACCAACCAGGACCTGCGCCACCTGGTCGAGCTGGGCGAGTTCCGCCGCGACCTCTACTATCGGCTCAACATCCTCCATATCGAACTCCCCCCGCTCCGCGAGCGGCGGGAAGACATCCCCCTCCTGGTCGAGGCGTTCATCCGCCAGATCTGCGCGGAGAACGACCTCGAGCCGGTCCTCATCGCCCCGGAGGCGATGCAGATCTTGCAGGAGTACCCCTGGCCCGGGAATATCCGCGAGCTGCGGAACCTGGTCGAGTCGATGGTCGTCTTCGGCCAAGGGCGCACCATCCAGCCGGAGGACATCCCGCAGGAGCTCCGCCTGGCCGGCCGCTCCCTGCTCCCCGCCCCCATCCCTCGCGCCTCCCGGCGCGACGGGCAGCAGGGCGGCGCCCAGCACTCCCCCGAGCTGGAGTTCATCTTCCGCACCCTCATGCAGCTCCGGGTCGACGTCGAAGACCTGCGCCGCGACTTCGACGAGTACCGACGCTCGCACCCCGAGCTCCTCGCCGAATCCGGCAGAGTGCTCATCCCCGGCCGGCACTCCGGTCTCATCGGTTCACACCAGATCACCCCCGCTGGGGTGGAGATCGCGCGCATCGGCACGCCGGACGCGGCCGAGTTCGAGGATCTGGACGACGCGAAGGAGGATACCCAGGGCGTCGTCGTCTTCCGCCCCGGCAAGACGATGAGCGACCTGGAGCGCGAGGCTATCGTCGCGGCCCTCGCCGAGGTCGGCGGCAACCGCCGCAAGGCAGCGGAGATGCTCGGAATCGGCGAGCGGACCCTCTACCGCAAGATCAAGGAGTACAGCATCGCGAGCTGAGATGCCGGCGGGCCCCACGCCCCGTCGGCCCGCGGCGCGCACCCGGCGCCCGGTTCCGGGCTAACCTTCGCCGTCCGACGCCACATCCTGCGCGATCGGTACGGTGAAGTAGAAGGTGCTCCCCCGGCCGACCTCGCTCTCCACCCAGATCCGCCCCCGGTGCGCCTCCACGATCCCGCGCGTGATCGCCAACCCCAACCCCGCCCCACCTCGCCCGCTCCGCATCGCCTGCCAGTACGGGTCGAAGAGCCGCGACAACTCCGCCCGGCTGATCCCTATCCCCGTGTCGGAGACCCAGAAGACCACCTCGCCGTCCAGCTGCTCGGCGCCTACGACGATCTTACCCCCCTCGGGGGTGAACTTGAGCGCGTTCCCGATGAGGTTCTCCAACGCCTGGAAGATGCGTTCCCGGTCCGCCATTATCGCCGGAAGGTGCTCGGGGTGCTCGCACTCCAGGGTGATCGACTTCTCCTCGGCCAGAGCGCGGTGCTGCTCGACGATCTCGTCGAGCAGATCTTCGGCAGAGATCGGTAGAGCCTCCAGCCCGAGCCCCCCGACCCCGATCTGCCCGACATCCAGCAGGTCCTGGATCAGGTGATTCGCCCGGGACACGGCGCGCTCGATGACCTCGACCGCGTGCGCGCTCGGCGAGTCCGGGGCGTATCCGCCCCGCTCCTGCATGATGCCTACACTCAGCCCGATCGTGTTCAGCGGGTTGCGCAGGTCGTGCGCGACGATCCGCAGTACCTTGTCCCTGAGCCGGATCGCCTCGAGCGCCTCCCGGTAGAGCCGCGCATTGTCTATGTGCAGCGCCGCCAGCCCCGCGAACTCCAGACCTATCCTTATGTCATCCGAGGTGTAGTAACGCCCCGAGCCGGAGTAGACCGCCGTCACCGTGCCCTGGACGCGCCCGCTCGTGGTCAGCGGGAGGATCATGACCGACTCGGGGTTCAGCCGCCGCAGTTGCTCGAAATGATCCTCGTCGAGCGACAGCTCCCGGAGCCAGTCGACGGTGATCTCCCGTACCAGCTCCGGCTCGCCGCGCTTCATGACGCGGACCGGACCGACCGATTGCGTCATATCCAACGAAAACTCCCGCAGCGCTCGCAGCTCCGCCTCCCGCTCCGGGTCGCGGTGCGCGACCGCGGCGCGGGTGAGGACGTCGTTCACCATCAGATCGATCAGGCACCAGTCTGCATAACGAGGTACGATCAGGTGCGCCAACCGGTCGGCGCGCTCGCCGAACCCCAGCCCCGCCGTGAGGACACGGCTCGACTCCACCAGGAACTCCCGGAACCGATCCAGCTCGATTCGAGCCGTGACGTCGTGCAGCGTCGCGATCATCACCAGCTTGCCATCGACGCTCAGCTTGGAGAACGCCACCTCCGCAGTGAACTCGGTACCATCGCGGCGCCGCCCGGGGACCGGACGCTGGTGCCCGAGCCGGTGCATTACCACGGGGGAAGCGGTGAAGTCACGTACGTGCTGGGAATGCACGGCGCGGTAGCGTTCCGGGATCAGCCGGCTCAGCGAGCCGCCGATCATCTCCTCCCGTGTGTAGCCGAAGAGCTCCTCGGCGCCATCGTTGAAGAAGATGATCTGCTGCGCCTCGTCGATCGCGACCACCGCGTCGACCGAGTGCCTGGCGATCGCCGCCGCGAGACGTTCCTGGAACTCCGCTTTGTCACGCGTCACGACGACCTTCCCGTACCCAACTCCCCTCCGACGGCCCCAATTCTTGGCGTACCCGCGCCAACTGACCGGCCGAGCCGAGTACCTCCGCTCGCTGGGCCACGAACTCCGCGAACGCCTCTATGAACGCCGTCCCTGGCTTTCTCAGGTCGAACGCCGCCGGCTCGTCTCGGAAGTGCTCCCGGTGCACCCGTGTCCAGACCAGCCGGCCATCCGTGTCGATATTGATCTTGCAGACCCCGAGCGGTATCGCCTCGCGCACCTCCGCCAGGCTCACCCCCCGCGCCCCCGGGTCCAATCGCCCCCCGGCAGCATTGATCCGTTCTACCTCTTCCGGCGGCACCGAGCTAGCTCCGTGCAGGACCAGCGGGAACCCCGGGAGCCGCTCCTGGATCGCGCGGATCCGGCTCAGCCGCAGCCCCTGCTCGCCCCGGAACTTGTACGCGCCATGCGACGTCCCCACCGCGACCGCCAGCGAGTCGCACCCCGTCGCCTCCACGAACGCCGCCGCTTCCGCGGGGTCCGTGAGATGGGCATGGGCCTCGTCGACCGCGATATCCTCCTCCACCCCGCCGAGCACCCCGAGCTCCGCCTCGACGCTCACCCCCGCCTCGTGCGCCCGCTCGACCACCCTCCGCGTGATCGCCACGTTCTCCGCGAACGGCTCGTGCGATGCATCGATCATGACCGACGAGTAGAACCCCGAAGCGATCGCGTCGTAGCACGTCGCCTCATCACCATGGTCCAGGTGCACCGCGAAGACCAGCTCTGGGTACCGTTCCGACGCGGCGCGAATGATCGCCTCCAACATCCGCGCGCCGGCATACTTCCGGCCACCACGCGAGATGGCGACGATGAAGGGTGCATCGGCCCGACGATGCCCCTCGAAGAGACCCAGCACCTGCTCCATGTTGTTCACGTTGAAGGCGCCCAGGGCGAAATCGCCATAGGCGATGCGGTAGAGCGCGGCGGTCGTGACTATCATCTCGCCCCTCGATCGGAGTCCGGACCGGCGAGCTGCCCGGCTCGATACGCCGGGATCTCGCCCGAATACGAAGACGCGGCCTGGTCGGGTCGGACGCTCTCGCGTTACCAGAACCATGCCGCGCCGTCGGCTACCGGATCTCCCGCGCCAGAGCGGTGTCGGCTCTGCCGGACTCCGAAGGAACAGCGCGATGCTAGTGGGTAGCCACGAGGAGCGACTCCAGTGCCCCCAGCAGCTCCTCCCGGCCCTCGCCTGTCTTGCTGGAGAACGGTATCACCTGCTCGGGGTCGACCTCGAGCCTGCCTACTATCTCGGCGATCTGCCGGCGTCGCTCACTATTGCCGAGTTTGTCGATCTTGGTCAGTGCGAAGAGGGTGGGGATGGCGGCGGCCTCCAAGAAGGCCACCATCTGCAGATCGTCCTTGGTAGGGCCATGCCGCGCGTCGATCAGCTGCACCACGCCGAGGAGCTCGGGGTTGTCACGGAGATACCCCTCGATCAACGGGCGCCAGCTATCACGAAGCTCCTTGGAGACCCGCGCGTAGCCGTACCCGGGGAGGTCCACCAGATAGAACTCGACCGCGCCCGCTTCTCCGGTAGCACGGACATGGAAGAAGTTGATCTCCCGCGTCTTCCCGGGGGTGGCCGAGACCCGCGCGACGTGCGAGCGTGTCCGGCCGAGGAGACGGTTGATCAGACTGGACTTGCCGACGTTGGAGCGGCCTGAGAAGGCGACTTGCGGGAGGGTGCCCGGCCTGGGACCACCGGGCCGGCCGATCGCCCCCGCAAAGACCACCTCATCGATGCGGAGAGAGCTCACGCCTCCTTCATCCGCGCTTCGGCATGCAGTACCAGGAGCGGCGGCAACCCCGCGGTCACGCACTCCGCCGTGATCACCACCTCCCGCACATCGTCACGGGAGGGGAGCTCGAACATCACATCGCGCATGATCTCTTCGAGGACGGCACGCAGCCCGCGCGCACCGGTCCCCCGGCGCAGCGCCTTGCGCGCGATCTCGCGGATCGCCTCGGGGTCGAAGATCAGACCGATCCCCTCCAGCGCGAACATCTTCTGGTACTGCTTGATCAGCGCGTTCTTCGGCTCCGTGAGGATCTGGACGAGGGCATCCTCGTCGAGCGGGTCGAGCGTCACCACCGCCGGGAGACGGCCGACCAGCTCCGGGATCATACCGAATCGAACCAGGTCGTCCGGCTCGATCCCATCGAGCCGACCCGGCTCGTCGACGCGCAGCGCCTCGCCCTCACCCGCAAAGCCGATCCGCTTCGTACCACGGCGAGCATCGATGATCTTGTCCAGGCCATCGAAGGCGCCACCGCAGATGAAGAGGATGTTGCGCGTGTTGATCTGGATATACTCCTGCTGCGGGTGCTTGCGGCCACCCTGCGGCGGGACCGACGCGATCGTGCCCTCCAGGATCTTCAACAACGCCTGCTGCACCCCCTCGCCCGAGACGTCGCGGGTGATGCTCGGGTTCTCCGACTTGCGCGCGATCTTGTCGATCTCGTCGATGTAGACGATCCCCTGCTCGCACTCGGCGATGTTGAAGTCGCTCGCCTGCAGCAGCCTGACCAGGATGTTCTCCACATCCTCACCGACGTAGCCGGCTTCCGTCAGCGTCGTCGCATCGGCGATCGTGAAGGGGACCTGGAGGATACGCGCCAGCGTCTGCGCCAGCAGCGTCTTGCCGACACCGGTCGGACCGATCAGGAGGATGTTCGACTTGTCGAGCTCGACATCGTCGACCGTCCCCTGGTGATGGATCCGCTTGTAGTGATTGTATACCGCGACGGCGAGAGCTTTCTTGGCGTCGTCCTGGCCGATCACATACTCGTCCAGGACCTTCTTGATCTCGATCGGGGTCGGGATCCGGGGGGCGGCAGCCTTCGATTCACGTTCCTCTTCCTCCGCCAGGATCTCGTTGCAGAGTGAGACGCACTCGTTGCAAATGTAGACCGACGGGCCGGAGATGAACTTCTTGACCGAATCTTTGGACTTGCCGCAGAAGGAACAACGCAAGTGCTTGTCGCTCGCCATCGTACTCTGGTGCGGTAGGCGCGAGCCAACCCCCAACCCCTGCGTCCGGGGTCGGCTCGCTACCGGTTCGTCTTGTGCGCGCCGATATCGACCGCCTCGCCCCGCGCAGAAACGACGTGATCGATGATACCGTATTCCTTCGCTTCCAACGGGCTCATGAAACGGTCACGATCGACGTCGTCGGCGATCTTTTCGACCGGCTGGCCGGTATGGTGCGCCAGGATCTGGTTGAGCCGCTCGCGAGCATAGAGGATCTCCCGGGCCTGGATCTCGATGTCGGCCGCGGTCCCCTGCGCGCCACTGGAGGGCTGATGTATCATAACACGGGAGTTGGGCAAAGCGGTCCGCTTGCCCGGGGCTCCCGCCGCGAGCAATACCGCACCCATCGAAGCAGCCATCCCCATGCACATCGTATTGACCGGTGCGGTCAGATACTGCATGGTGTCGTAGATGGCCAGCCCGGCGTACACGGAGCCGCCGGGCGAGTTGATGTAGAGGTAGATGTCCTTCTTGGGATCTTCCGCCTGCAGGAAGAGGAGCTGGGCGATGATGATGTTGGCTACGTTGTCATCGATCGCCGTCCCCAGGAAGACGATGCGGTCCATGAGGAGGCGGCTGAAGATGTCGTAGCTCCGCTCGCCCCGGCTGGTCCGTTCGATCACGTACGGTGGATAAATGGCCATCGCGCTCGTCTATCCTCCATGAAGATACGGCTCGTTAGCGTTGTAGCCCGCAGGCGGGCTCCGGGTTCCGTCACTCTATCGTGGATAGAGACTTCAGATACTCGAAGACCTTGTTCTCCGTGATCTCTTCCTCGATAGCCACGATCCGCCCGCTCTTCTGGAGCTGGGTCCAGACCTCCGCCACCGGCCGACCGTTGCGCTCCGCGATCTCCTCGATCCGCTGGTCGACCTCGGCGGACGTGGCGTGCAACCCTTGCAGCTCGGCGACCCGCTCGATCACCATCATACGACGCAGTGCCTGCTCCGCCGCGGGCCGCGCCATCTGCCGCATCTCCGCCTGCTTCTCGAGGTCCTCATTCTTTCGCGCTGGCAAGATGTGGTCCAGATAGCGGTTGATCATCGTGTCCGGCACCTCGAAGGGGTTCTCCTCCAAGATCCGGTCGAGGATCTCCCGGCGGACCGTACGCTCCGCCTCGGCCTCCGCCTCCTGGTCGAGATCGGCGCGGATCCGATCCCGCAGCGCGTCGACGCTCTCGAAGTCGCCGACCTTCTTGGCGAACTCGTCATCCAGCGCGGGGAGCTCGGCGCGCGTGACCCCGACGTTGCGGATCCGCAGCTTCTCCGTCCGGGTCGCACCCTCTTCCTCCGAGTCCGGGTCGGGGATCTCGAGGGTGAACTCCCCTTCCTTACCCGGCTCGAGGGTGCGGATCGCATCCTCGACCACCGGGAGCGCCTCGCCGCGGCCGATCTCTACCTCGTACTGCCGAGGACCACCGCCCCGCTCCGCTTCGGCGCCCTCGAGCGGGGTGATCTCGACCACGACCCGATCGCCGTCCAGCGGGGTGCCGGACTCGACCGGATGCCAGGTCGCATGCTGCTGGCGCAAACGCTCCAGGATCGACTCGACCTCTTCGTCGGTGACCGGCGGCTTCACCCGCTTGATGTTGAACCCACCGATACGCTCGAGCTCCAGCTCCGGCCGGATCTCGAACTCGACGTCGAAGGTCAGCGCCTCGCCCGGGCGATAATCGACGTTCTCGACCTCACCCTGCGATATCGGCTGCAACTGCTCCCGCTCCACCGCCTCCCTGAAGGCGGCGTTCACCAATCGGTCCAGCGTCTGCTGCTCGATCAGGGCGCCGAACTGGCGTTCCACGATCTGGGGCGGGACTTTGCCCTTACGGAACCCGGGGAGCCGGACCTGGCGGCTCAGACGTTCGATCTCTTGACGCCGTTCGGCCTGTACACGCTCGGCCGGGATGGTGATCGTCAGCCGCCGCGACCAGGCGCGGGGCTTCTGGACATTGATCTGGAGTTCGGGTGTCTGCAGGTTCATGCGTGATATCTTGGGATGATCGCATGCGAAAGGGGGGACTCGAACCCCCACGGGCATGCCCACGAGATCCTAAGTCTCGCGCGTCTACCAGTTCCGCCACTTTCGCGGATGGATATCCAAAATCTAACCGCACCCGGCCGCTAGATCAACCGATCAAGACGGTACCCTCAGGTTGACGATCCGGATTCGCCCGTCGGGGCCCTCCAGGTGGAGCGACACGACGGAGCCGGGGCGCGCGCGGCGTAGGATCTCACGCGCTTCCCGTACCGTGTTCACCGCCCGCTGATCGATCGAGACGATGCGGAACCCGCGGGGGAGCTGCTTGCGGGCCGCCGGGCTGGCGGGCGCGACGCCGGTCACGACCACGCCGCCGGGGCGCGGGTGGCCGATCTCACGGGCGAGCGCCGGGGTCAGCTCGGCGAGCTCGAGGCCGAGGTCGGCCGCGGGGGGCGAGGCCGCCGGGGCGGTGGCACGCTGCTGCTCCCGCGGGAGCGGCGCCTGCGTCAGCCGGATCCGGAACTGCTTCCGCTCGCCATAACGGATCACCTCGATCTCCACCGTTTCGCCGGGGCGGTGCTGCGCGATCATCCGTTGGAGCTGGCCGACCCGTTCGACCCGCTCACCCTCGACCGCGACGATCACGTCACCTCGTTCCAGCCCTGCCTCCCGCGCCGGCGAGTCCGCGGCGAAGTCTTCGACCAGCACCCCCGCGATCTCCGGGAGGCGATAGACCTCGGCGTCTTCGGGGGTGACGTCGGTGATGCTGATCCCGAGGAGCGCCCGGCGGACATGGCCGTACTGCAACAGGTCGTTGACCACCCGCCGCGCCAGGTTGATCGGGATCGCGAAGCCGTACCCTTGATAGAACCCGTTCCCGCTCGCGATCGCGGTGTTCACCCCGATCACCTCGCCCTGCAGGTTGACCAACGGGCCGCCCGAGTTGCCGGGGTTGATCACCGCATCGGTCTGGATGAAGTCCTCGATCGCGTAGACCGCCGTCGCCGCATCGCCGTGGGCTTGCAGCTCCTGGGGGATGATCTGCAACGGCCGGTTCTTGGCGCTGATGATCCCCCCCGTGACCGTGAAGTCCAGGGTGCTCGCGTCGTTGAACCCCGGATTCCCGATCGCCACCACCCACTCCCCGACGCGCGCCCGGTCCGAATCACCTAGGCGCGCGACCGGTAGCCCGCTCGCGTCGATCTTCACGACCGCCACATCGGTGGTCCGGTCCTGCCCCACGATCTTCGCATCGAAGGTCCTACGGTCCTGGAGCGTGACGACGATCCGGACCGCGCCGTCCACCACATGGTTGTTGGTGAGGATGTGGCCATCTGGCGAGATGATGAAGCCGGTGCCGCCGGCTAGCTGCGGGACGTCGCGCCGCCCCTCGGGGGGGAGGCCGAAGAACTCCCTGAACTCCTGCGGGACCGCCGCGTTGGCACTCGCCGGGCGCTCCGCCTGGATCCGCACTACCGCCGGCGTGACCGACTCCGCGATCGCGATGAACGCATCGCTCAACCCCGAGACCGCCCTGACCGTCGCGCTCTCGCCCAGCACCGCCTGCATCAGCGCCGGCCGAGGCTCCGTACGTAGCCTGCTGCTAGCCAGCGACAAGCCCACGATCAGACTCAGTAGACCGAAGAAGACGAGCTTGCCGCGCTTCCGCCTGATGTCGTTCATGATCTCGCCAGGAGTGTATGGTCGTCCGCCGCGAGCAATCTACTTACTGCCGCCGGACATGCAAAACCGGAGCCGTTGCGCGCCAAGGCGCGGGGGGGAGCCGTGCGTGCGACTGCGACTCTAGGGGGAACTGTTCCCCGGAATCATACGACAGGACGAAGGCGCGGGGCCGAGGAGGGGGAGTCACGGTGTCGCGACATGGACTACCGGAATCCCCATCCCCGGCCCCGCGCCTTCAGGTCGCAGACCCCTCCGCGGCTACTACTTCTCTTCCACGATCTCGTAGTCCGCCTCGATCACCTCTTCCCCATCGGTCGAGACCTTGGGGCCGGAGCCGGAGGCGGTCGCGTCGGGGCCGGCGCTCGCGCCGGCGTCGCCGCTCTGCTGCGCGGCGGACTGCGCCTGGTAGATCTGCTGGCCGGCGGCGCTGAAGGCCTGCATCAGCTCGTCGCGGGCACGGTTCAGCTCCGCGAGGTCGTCCTGCTTCAGCGCCTTCTTCGCCCCTTCGAGCGCGCCGTCCAGCCGGCTGCGGGTACCGGAGTCGAGCTTTTCGCCCCACTCGCCCAGGTCCTTCTCGACCTGATAGACCAGCGAGTCGAGCTGGTTGCGAGCCTCGATCTTCTCCTTCCGCTTCCGGTCCTCCTCCGCGTGCGCCTCCGCGTCGCGGACCATCCGCTCGATCTCGGCATCCGAGAGACCGCTCGACGCCTCGATCCGGATCTTCTGCTCCTTGCCCGTCGCGCGGTCCTTCGCCGTCACGTGCAGGATACCGTTGGCATCGATGTCGAAGGTGACCTCGATCTGCGGCATCCCCCGCGGTGCCGGCGGGATCCCGGTGAGCTGGAACTTGCCGATCGTCTTGTTGTCGATCGCCATCGGCCGCTCACCCTGCAGGACGTGGATCTCGACCGTGGTCTGGTTGTCCTCGGCGGTCGAGAAGACCTCCGTCTTATTCGTCGGGATCGTGGTGTTACGCGGGATCAGCGTGGTCATCACGCCGCCGAGCGTCTCGATCCCGAGCGAGAGCGGGGTGACGTCGAGCAGGAGGACGTCCTTGACGTCACCGGCGAGGACGCCGCCCTGGATCGCCGCGCCGACCGCGACCACCTCGTCGGGGTTCACACCCTTGTGCGGCTCCTTGCCGAAGAACTCCTTCACCACCTGCTGGACCTTCGGGATCCGCGTCGAACCACCGACCAGGATCACCTCGTTCACGTCCTCGGGCTTCAGCCCCGCATCCGCGAGCGCCTGACGGATCGGCGCGATCGTGCGCTGGATCAGGTCGTCGACCAGCTGCTCGAACTTCGCCCGCGTGAGCGTCAGGTTCAGGTGCTTCGGACCGTCCTGCGTCGCCGTGATGAAGGGGAGGTTGATGTCGGTCGACATCGTCGAAGAAAGCTCCATCTTCGCCTTCTCCGCCGCCTCCTTCAGACGCTGCAGCGCCATCGGATCCTTCGAGAGGTCGATCCCCTGGTCCTTCTTGAACTCCTCGACCAGCCAGTCGATGATCCGCTGGTCGAAGTCGTCGCCGCCGAGGTGCGTGTCGCCGTTGGTCGCCTTCACCTCGAAGACGCCATCGCCCAGCTCCAGGATCGAGATGTCGAAGGTCCCGCCGCCAAGGTCGTAGACCGCGATGATCTCATCCTTCTTCTTGTCGAGGCCGTACGCCAGCGCGGCCGCAGTCGGCTCGTTGATGATCCGCAGCACCTCGAGCCCCGCGATCTTCCCCGCATCCTTGGTGGCCTGACGCTGCGCATCGTTGAAGTACGCCGGGACCGTGATCACCGCCTGCGTCACCTCGTGACCCAGGTAGTCCTCGGCCGTCTGCTTCATCTTCTGCAGGATCATCGCCGAGATTTCCGGCGGGCTGAAGGACTTCCCGGCGTTGGGGAGGTGTACCTCCACCCGGTCCCCGGCGGCCGAACGTAGCTCGTAAGGGACGCGCGTCGCCTCGTCACCTACCTCGGAGTGACGACGCCCCATGAAACGCTTGATCGAAAAGACCGTGTTCTTCGGGTTGGTGATCGCCTGCCGGCGCGCCACCTGCCCCACCAGACGCTCGCCATCCTTGGTGAACGCCACGATCGAAGGGGTCGTGCGACCACCCTCCGCATTCGGAATGACGACCGGATCGCCACCCTCCATCACCGCCACGACCGAGTTCGTCGTGCCCAGGTCGATCCCGATGACCTTCTTCGCCATTGTCTCTCCTTATGACAGAAACCAAAGGGTCGCATTCCCGCGACTGCCGCCTGGCCGGCGTGCAACGCGTATGCCACGCCCAAGCCGCTATTTTACGCCATTTTGGCGCATCGGATCCGTTTAGGTCTGTCATTGTGGCAGTGGTCCGCCGGATGGGACAGGCGGGGGAGGGGGGGAGGTGGTGGCGGGGTTGGGGGAAAAACGCTATTGACGCCCGCGGAGGAACGGATTTACGTTGCCGATCCCATCCATTTCCGCGACAACATCCTCTGGGGAGGTGAGTATGTCGGCCAGGGAGTATCACACCGGAAGGATCCGCAACGTAGTCTTTCTCGGTCATGGTGGTTGTGGCAAGACGACGCTGATTGATGCCCTTGCCTTCGCTTCCGGCACGACTCGCCGGCGGGGGAGTGTGGTTGCGGGGACGGCGTTGACGATGTACGGCGAGGAGGAGTTGGCGCACGGGATCTCGCTGCAGGTGGCGCCGGCATACGCGGAGTGGTTGGACACCAAGTTGAATCTACTGGACACACCGGGGTACCTGGATTTCACGGGGGAGGCGTTAGCAGCCACGAGAGTAGCGGACGGCGCCGTGATAATGGTCGGCGCGACGAGCGGGGTCGAGGTCGGGACGGAGCGAGTCTGGGAATACTGTGAAGCACGCGGTATTCCCAGTTTTTTTTTCGTCTCGATGATGGACAAGGAGCATGCGGACTTCGAGCGGGTCTACCGTGAGGTCGAGTCGAACCTGACCGAGCGGGTGGTCCCGCTGGAGGTTCCGATCGGGGCGGGGGATGGGTTCCGGGGGGTGCTCGATCTCTGCAGCGGGACGGCTCGTCTCTTCCGTCCCGACGGGCAGGCCGGGGAGTACGACGAGGTCGCGGTCCCGACGGAGCTGGAGGCGGATTACGTCGCCTGGCGCACCGAGTTGTTGGAGGCGGTGGCCGCCACGGACGACGAGCTGTTGGAGCGGTACCTGGAGGGTGGCGAGATCGACCGGGCGCGGTTGCTGTCGGCGTTGAAGGCCGCGGTTTCGCGCCGAGAGGTCTATCCGCTCTTCTGCGGCTCTCCGGAACGGGGTTGGGGCGGGCGCACCCTGCTGGACGCGCTGGTCGAGCTGATGCCGAGCCCGGCGGAGTCGTCGCCGGAGCCGGCTTCGATACCTGGTGCGGATGAGAGGGTGGAGCTCCATGTCTCCGACGACGGCCCACTAGCGCTGTTGATCTACAAGACGGCGTTCGAGCCGCACGTGGGGGAGCTCTCCTATTTCCGGGTCCAGAGCGGTGTGCTCGAGAGTGGCCAGGAGGTCTGGAACGGGGGGCGGGAGGTCTCGGAGAAGGTGGGGCACCTCTACGTGCAGCAGGGTAAGGAGCGTCAGGAGGTGCAGCGTCTTCACGCCGGCGACCTGGGGGTGGCGGCGAAGCTGCGCAACACGCGGACGAACGATACCCTGTCGACGCCCGGCCGTCCTCTGCTCTTGGCGCCGATAACCTTCCCGGAGCCCGACATCTCGACGGCGGTACGGGCGTCGAGCCGGGGCGACGAGGATCGTATCGGAACGGGGCTGACCCGACTGCACGAGGAGGACCCGACCTTCCACTTCAGCTACGACGCCGAGCTGCGGCAGACGATAGTCCGTGGGCTCGGGGAGCTGCACCTCGAGGTCCAGCTCGAGCGGCTGCGGCGGAAGTTCGGGGTGGAGGTGGTGACGGAGGCCCCGCGTATCCCCTACCGCGAGACGCTGCGGAAGACCGCCGAGGGGCAGGGGCGCTACAAGAAGCAGAGTGGGGGGCGCGGCCAGTTCGGCGACTGCTGGATCCGGCTCAAGCCGCTCCCGCGGGGGGAGGGGTACCGCTTCGTCGATTCGATCGTGGGCGGGGTGATCCCGGGGAAGTTCATCCCATCGGTGGACAAGGGGATCCGGGAGGCGGCGCGGCGCGGGGTGTTGGCGGGCTACCCCGTCGTCGACTTCGAGGCGGAGTGCTACGACGGCTCCTACCACAGCGTCGATTCGAGCGACATCGCCTTCCAGGTAGCCGGCTCACTCGCCTTCCAGAAGGTGGCGGCGCAGGCCGACCCCGTTCTCCTCGAGCCGATCATCGAGGTCGAGGTGCTGACCCCGGAGGAGTACATGGGTGAGGTGATCGGCGATCTGAACCAGCGGCGTGGCCGTATCCTGGGGATGGACCCGGAGGGGAAGAAGACCAGGGTCCGGGCGTTGGTCCCGCTGGCCGAGCTGTACCGCTACGCCACCGCGCTCCGGTCGCTGACCCATGGCCGGGCCCATCACCGGCGTACCTTCTACGGCTACGAGGAGGTGCCGGCGCAGATAGCGCAACGGGTGATCGAGGCGGCGAAGGCGCAGCAGGAGGTACACGCCTGAAGCGGAAAGGGGGGTACACCGCGCCTCCGCTACAGGGTGGAGCAGACGAATTCGGTTCGACGCCGGCTTCAGAGCGACCGCTGGAGTTCGGCGACGAGCTGGCGGAAACGGGTCTGCAGCTCGGCGACGAGGGCTTCGAGCTCCAGGTCGCTGGCGCCGGCGGCGTCGCGCTCCAGCCGTTCCGCGGCGCGCTGGACCGCGGTGGCGCCGAGGTTCCCGGCGGTCGATTTGAGGGAGTGCGCCGCGCGTGCTACCCCTTCGCGGTCGCCGGCCGCGCTCGCCTCGACCGCCGTGGCGACGCGGCGGGGCGCGTTCTCGAGGAACGCCGCGACCATCGCCCGCACCAGCTCCTCGCCGCCGATACGGCGGAGGCGCTCGAAGCCGGCGGGATCCAGCGTCGGCTCCACCTGGCCCGCGGGGCCGCGAAAGGCGGTCGGGTCAGCGTCCGGCACGGCGAAGCACGGCGCGGACCCGCGCCAGGAAGAGGTCGGGCTCGAGCGGCTTACGGATGTAGTCGTCCGCTCCCTGGTCCATCAACTTCAGCTCCGCGTCCCGCCGCTGTTCCCCGGTGAGGATGACGACCGGGAGCGCGGCGGTGCGGGCGTCGGCGCGGACCCGGGCGAGGACCTGGCTCCCGTCGAGCCGGGGCATGTCGAGGTCGAGGACGAGGAGGTCCACGCCGCCGCGGGCGGCAAGATGCTCGAGCGCGGCGACCCCGTCTTCCGCCTCGGCGACCTCGTATCCGTTCTTCTCCAGGACGGCGCGGGCAAGGATACGGTTCTCGGGGTCGTCGTCGGCGACGAGTATACGGGTCGCGCGCGGCTGGGTGTCGGTCGGCTCGGCGACGTCGTCTGTCGAGGTACCTAGCACCCGCTCGAACTCCTCGAGGGTCGTCTCGCCGGCGCGCACGCGTTCGAGGCCGGCTGCGTTCAGGAGACGAAGGTGCCCGCTGGCCACCGCGGTGCGCTCGATCTCCGCCAGGCTCTCCCGCGACTGGATCATCTGAAGGAGCCTGGGGGTCAAGACGAGGATCTCCACGACCGGGATCCGGCCGAGGTAGCCGCTGTAGGAGCAGCGCGGGCACCCTACGGCGCGCCGGACCGGCCGGGTCCGATATAGGGCGGCAAGGCGTGTTTCTGTTTCGGTCAGCGGTTCGGTGGCCGGTTGCGAGCAGTGCGGGCAGACGCGGCGCAGCAGCCGCTGCGCGATCGCGCCACGCAGGGTGTTGGCGATGCTGGCGTGGTCGAGGCCGAGGTCGCGCAGCCGGGCGATGGCGCCGACGGCGTCGTTGGTGTGCAGCGTCGCCAGGACGAGGTGCCCGGTCGTGCTCGCCTGTACCGCGATGGTGGCGGTCTCTAGGTCGCGGATCTCGCCGACGAAGATGATGTCCGGGTCCTGGCGGAGGATGGCCCGCAGGGCCGACGCGAAGGTCACACCTTTGCGCTGGTCTACCTGTATCTGGGTGATCCCGGGGAGCTCGTACTCGACCGGGTCCTCCACGGTCATCACGTTCACCTGGCTGGTGGCGAGCTCGGAGATCGCGGCGTAGAGCGTCGTCGTCTTGCCGGATCCGGTGGGCCCGGTCACGATCACGATCCCGTTGCGGTGCGCGAGGAGCTCACGCAGCACCGCCAGGTCCCGCGGCGGGAAGGAGAGGTCTTTGAGACGCAGCGACGAGACGGGGGCGAGGACGCGGACGACCGCCTTCTCGGCATCGCGGGTCGGGACCGTCGAGATGCGCAGGTCGTAGGACTGGCCGTCGACCTGCACGCGCAGCCGGCCGTCCTGCGGCCGGAGCCGGTCGGCGATGTCCATCTGCGCCAGCACCTTCAGCCGCGAGATGACGCGCTGCAGCGCGAGGAGCGGGATGCGCAGGACGGGGTGGACCACGCCGTCGATCCGGAAGCGAACGGTGGCCACGGTCGCCCCGGGCTCGAGGTGGATGTCACTGGCGCGCTGGCGGATCGCATCGCGCAGGATGAAGTTGGTCAGCTGGATGATCGACCCGCCATCCTTCCCGCCGATCGGGATGACCCGGTCGGTCTTGTCCCCGACGACGGCTAGGTCGGCGCGCAGCTCCTTGTCGATGTTGTGGAGCAGCTTGTCTACTACGTAATCGGAGGAGTAGTAGAAGTCGATCGCTTCCCGGAGCGGCCCGGGTGGCGCCACCTCGAAGACCGCCCTGCGCCCGGAGGCGAAGGCGATCGCCTTCTCGGCCTCGGAATCGAGGGGATCGGCGGTCGCCACGAAGAGACGGTTGTGGTCCTCGCGGAGCGGGAGGACCTGGAAGCGGCGGCTGAGCTGTTCCGGGAGGAGCTTGAGCGCCCGCTCCTGTACGTGGTCGAGATCGGCCAGCTTGAGGTCGAGGACCCGCGCGACCTGGTCCGCCAGCTCGTCGGGGGTGACCCCGCACGCGCTGGTGATGGCGCGCCAGGCGGTGGCGGGGGACGCCGTCGCCTCCAGCTGGATCTTCTCCGCGCCCGGGAACCCCGCCCGGATCGCGATCCGCTTGAGCCAATGAACCGTACCGTGCTGTTTCACGATACCGTCCGTTTCCGCGCGAGCAGCCGATCGATCATCTCGAGGAGCAGGTCCTCGTCGACGATCGGCTTGGCAAGGTAGTCGTCGAACCCCGCGGCAAGGTAGCGCTCGCGGTCTCCGAGCATGGCGTGGGCGGTCAACGCGACGACGGGGACGCCCTCGAGGGTTGGGTTCGCGCGGAGTCGGCGCAGCACCTCGACGCCGTCCATCCCAGGCAGCGAGATGTCCAGCAGCACGAGGTCCGGCGGGGAGGCGTTGATCCCCTCCAGGGCCGCGGCGCCACTCTCGTACTCCATCACCTCATAATTATCCATTAGTATTGCTCTGACGAGCAGGCGGTTGTCGAAGTTGTCTTCAATTACGGCGATTTTCTTCATTAATGATAACACTCGCGCTCCCGCGCGGATCCCTGGTGCCAGTGTAGCGGACCGCCCCGGTTCAGGCGGTGACCGGTTCGAGGAGCGACTGCACGGTGCGGCGTAGGTCGTCCTCGAGGTGTTGACCCTTACGCACTACGGCTGCGGTCACCCCGCGTAGGTGCTCTATCTCGAGGGTGGATGGGTCTTTGGCCGTGACGACTATGACTGGGATCTTGCCGTACTTCGGGTCTCGGCGCAGAGCCTTGAGGAAGCTGATCCCATCCATGCACGGCATGAGGAGGTCGAGCAGGATGAGGTCGGGGTCGAAGTCGTCCAGTTGGTCGAGAGCCTCGCTGCCGTTGCCCACGCCGACCACCTCGAGCCCTTCGTCCTGGAGCAAGGCGATGAGGAGGGTACGGGTGTCGGGGTCGTCCTCGACGACCATGGCACGGTGCCCGGAGGGTGCGCCGAGGGCGCGGCGGAGGATCTCTTCGAGCCGCTTGCGCGCGACCGGTTTTTCGACGACGCCGATGACGCCGGCGAGATTGGTTTCGGCCCCGTCGGCCATGAGGCTGACGACCACGACGGGGATCTGGCTGAGCTCCTGATCGGCGCGGAGGAGCTGCAGTGCTTTGCAGTCGTCGGCCGTCGGGAGCTGCAGATCGAGCATGATCAGGTCGGGCCTGAGTTTGCGCGCCAGCTCGAGCCCCTCGGCGGCCGAGGCGGCGGCGACGGCGTTGTAGCCGAGCTCCTCGATCGAGGCGAGGAGGAGCCGGCGGGCTTCTTCGTCCTCGTCGATGATCAGGATCCGTCGTCTGGCCGGTGCGCCTTTGGCCAGGGGTTGGGACCGGGGCTCGGCGGATTCGATCTTGGTATCCTGCCGTTGGACCGTGTGGGAGGAGGCGCCGCCGTCGTCCAATACGATGCTGAAGGTAGAGCCCACGCCCAGCTGGCTCTGTACCTCGATCCGGAACCCCATCTGGCGGCAGATCGCGTCCGAGATCGCCAACCCGAGCCCGGTGCCGCCGAAGCGGCGGGTGGTCCCGCTCTCCACTTGCTCGAAGGGCTTGAAGATGTGCGGGAGGTGTTCTTCCGAGATCCCGATCCCGGTGTCGATGACATCGATCCGTGTGGGCACGCCGGTCGTGCGGTCCGCCACGACTACGACCCGCACACTGCCACGCTCCGTGAACTTGAGGGCGTTGCCGACCAGGTTCAGGAGCACCTGCTTGAACCGGGTGGGGTCGGCGCGAATCGGCGCGAGGTTGGGCGGGATCTCGGCCTCGAGTACCATCTCCTTGCCGTAGACACGGGGCGAGAGCTGCTCGATCGTCTCCCCGATCAGCGGCTCCAGCGCCACGGTCTCGATCTCCAGGTCGATCCTGCCGGCCTCGATCTTGGAGAGGTCGAGGATGTCGTTGATCAGATTCAGCAGGTGGACGCCGTTGGCGTGGACCCGCTGGAGGTAGTCCAGCTCCTGCTCCCGCAGGTGACCGTCCCTGTTCTTGCGCAGGATGTTGGTGAAGCCGATGATCGCGTTGAGCGGCGTGCGCAGCTCGTGGCTCATCTGCGCCAGGAAGGCGCTCTTGGCGTGGTTGGCGCGCTCGGCTTCTTCCTTCGCGGAGAGCAACCGCCGTTCGGCCGCGAGCAGCTGTTTCAGGTGGCGGTTGCCGAGATAGGCGGTGAAGGCGATCGCCAGCAGCGAGAAGATGCTGGCGAAGGCGATGAAGTTCGAGGATCGCCGCGCCCTTTCCTCGGTCTCGAGGCGAGAGGTGATGGTATTGGTGACCGCTGCCTCGCGGATCACCGCGACGAGCTTCTCGATCGTCTTCAGCTTGTCGGATGTCTCGCGGGTACGCATGAACTCGTACGCCGCGTCCGGCCCTCGATCCTGGAGGGTGCGGGATGCCTCCGAGACCTCGGCGACCTGGTCACCGATGAGCGAGGTGAGCAGCGAGGTATGGGTGAGGAACTCGTGGTAGTCGGCCAGGGCGACGCGGACCGCTTCCGCGTCCCGTTCGAGGGCCGTCACGGTGCGCGAGAAATCGGCCCAATCGTCTTGCGCCCCGCTCTGCAGATAGCTGCGCAGCCGGGACTCGGCGGTCTGTATACGCGTCGTCAGGCCGTTGAGCGCCTCCAGGATCGTCTCGGTCTGCAGATTCCAGCGCGTGAGCTCCAGGAGCCGCCTCGAATTGTGCCATGCCATCAGACCCGCCGTGAAGAGACTCACGAGCGCGACGATGACGATGCGATTGAGGGCTGTCCTCATACCATAACTCGAGAGGCATCGTTGCCAGGTGATACGGATGAAGTTAAGTGGCGGGCGTGGCGGTTGCCAGTGGATGGTGATGGTCGATCGAGATGTAGGACAATGATATCCGCAAAGCGGTCGAGACCCGGGGGCGACTCCCGGGTCTCGATCGCTGTGCGGTGGTCACCAGCGCGCCATCTTTTCCAGCACCGTGTAGTGCGGGCGGATGTCGACCGGGACCACGCCGGCGAGCCGGTCGAGCGCGGCCTGCATCTCGGGGCGGATCTTCCCGTACCGCTCGAGGAGCGCGCCCGCCTTCTCGTAGGAGCCCTCGGCCTGGAGGGTCAGGAGCTCCCGCGCGAGCTCGCGGTTGGCGGCGACCAGCTTGCCGTAGTCGGCGTCGAAGCGGCCGGAGGCGGCGTCGTGCGTGATCGCACCCTTGTCCATCAGGTAGTTGAACTGGATCAGCCCGGCCATCCCGTGCGCGTTGTTGGCGCCGAAGCGGACGGAGCGGAAGAGGTCGGCGATATGGCCGAGGAAGGCCTGCCGCACGAACTCCTGGTCGTAGTGCCCCTTCTCGGCCAGGACCGTCAGACTGTGCAGCCCGGCTGCGTCGGCCTTGGCCTCCTCGATGGCGGAGTAGCGGTCCTGTAGCGCCTGGTTGACCGTGGTCTTCGTCCCCGACGGGAGGGTGATCGTGCCCGGGCCGAGGCCGTGCGCCAGCTCGTGCATGAGGACGCGGATGAACCAGGGCTGGAAGGCGAGCTGCGACTGCAGCTCTGGGACGAGTACCTCGCCCCCGATCCGGGCGAGGACCTTGTCGAACTTGGCGCGCATGACGTTGCGCAGCATCACCTTCTTCGACCCCTTCGCCTCACGGACCCGCTCGTCGTTGGGGAGGTTGAAGGCGATCGTCTGCGTCCCGGCACGGGTGTCGCCGGCGGTATAGACGACGTCGACTACCCGGATCGGGCTCTCGAAGCCGCGGTTCAGGTTCTTGTAGCGGTCGTCGTAGGGGAGGCGCCGCTCGAGCTCGGGCATGGCGTCCTTGAGCCGTGCCAGCTCCGCGCTCGCCGCGGGGTCGGCCACCGTGAGGAAGCTCTCGAAGGCGGCTTTGTACCCCATGAGCCGGTCCTCGTAGACCTCGTAGGGGCCGATCGTGGGCTCGATCCGGCTGTCGAGGTCCATCCACGCCATGTCGCTCTCGAAGTAGTCGTCGGAGAGGAAGGCGGCGGCGCGCGCCTCGAGGTAGCGGGCGAGCGACTCGTTCCGCGAGATGGCGGCCGCCTCACGCAGGAGCTCGGCGGCCCGCTCGAGCTGCTTCCGATACTCGGCGGAGTAGGGGATAGCGACCAGGTTCCCCTTGTCGCGCCGGATCACCGAGAAATAATCCGTGAAGCGCTGCCGGTCCTCAGGGTGAGAGCGCAGCCAGTTCTCGAACTCCTCGCGGGTCAGGTCGGCGGGGTAGTACCCCGCGCCGGCCGGCTTCTCGCCGAATGCTAGGAACGGGTTGTCGTGGTCGAGCCGGTCCCACGGCCCGGCCATGATGTCGAAGTAGGCGAGGGCGTCCTCCCGCCCCTCCCCGCGGGTACGCTCCAGCCGAGCCCGCCACTCTGGGTTGCGGGGCGAGACCTGGATCAGGAAGATCTCCTGCATCAGATCCGACGCCGCCACGAGACGGGTCAGGACCTCCCGTTCCCAGGGTTCGAGCGTGGAATCGTCGAAGTCGATCTCGGCAGGGGCAAACTGCGCCACACGCCGCGCCAGCTCCTCCGTGCTCACCCCGGGTGCCAGCAGGGTGCTCAGCTCGACGTCACCCCCACGCTCGCCGGCGCCGCAGCCGGTGAGGGCGGCGAGAGAGAGGATGACAGGGAAGGTGGTTCGTCGCATCGGTCGCTCCGGTCTGTCGTTCATCGTGAGGTATCTCCTCTACCATAGATACCACGGGCATGATCCCTACGCCAGGCGCGATCGTATGGCCACGGCACGGACCTCCGTATGGGGGAGAGGCGGAGCCAAGCGGCCGGGGCGAGCAGTGTCCCCGGCCCGGCGAGGTGTTTGACAAAATGCGGGCGCCTCCCGATCATGCAGCATGATCATGAAAGCGACCACCGTCCCGCTCACCGGATACCGGCGGTATCCGCTGGAAGAGATGCGCACCCGCGCGGCCGCCTTCTACGCCGAACTCCTGCGCCGCCGCACCGTCCGAGATTTCTCGGACGAGCCCGTCCCCCGGGATATCCTCGAACAGTGCATCCGCACCGCGGGGACCGCCCCCAGCGGCGGCAACCTCCAGCCCTGGCGTTTCATAGTGGTGAGCAACCCGGAGATCAAGAAGCAGATCCGGGAGGGCGCGGAACGAGAGGACCGGGAGTTCTATGCGAAGCAGGGATCACATGACTGGCGCGAGGTGGTGGCCCCCCTCGGGACCGGACCTCGGAAGCCTTTCCTCGAGACCGCACCGTACCTGATCGCAATCTTCGCCCAGACCTACGGGCCCCGTCCGGATGGCGCGAAGGTGAAGTACTACTACGCAGCCGAATCGGTCGGCATCGCTACAGGAATACTCATCACCGCCCTGCACAACGCGGGGTTGGCCTGCCTCATCCATACCCCGAGCCCGATCGCAACCCTCAACGATATCCTAGGTCGCCCCAACCACGAACGCCCTTTCCTCCTCCTGGCCGTCGGCTATCCGGCCGAGGGGGCGGAGGTGCCGGAATGTGTGATAGAGAAGAAGGGGTTGGAGGAGATAGCGGAGTTCATTGAGTAGGGATCAGGGGTCGGGGGGCAGGGGCCAGGGATTTGGGGTTCGGGGGACTGGCGCGCTACACCCTTCCCGTCATATCCTCCCTCTGATCACCACGTCGACCTTCAACCCCTAATGACCATGCGCGCTGTACAGTTTGCTGTATTTGCGGTGGTATTCCTGCTCCTTTCTGGACCTGGGCTCCCAGGATCCGGGTTCGATGCGGTGGCTGCGGCGGCGGTGGACACCACCACGACGGTTCTCGTCGTCCGGCACGCGGAACGGGCGAGGGAGGAGGGACGCGATCCTGCGCTTGCGCCGGAGGGGGTGGCGCGGGCGGAGGCGTTGGCCGTCGCCCTCGCGGATGCGGGGGTGACGGCGATCTACGCGACGCCCTACCGCCGCACGCGGGAGACTGCTGCCCCCCTCGCCGCGCGTTTCGGATTGGAGATCCGCGCGACTCCGGTGGCGGGGGGGATCGAGGCGCACGCCCGGGAGGTGGCCCGACGCGTCGTCGCGGAGAACCCGGGCGGCGTCGTCCTCGTGGTGGGGCACAGCAACACCGTCCCGGCGATCGTACGGGAGCTCACGGGTCTCTCGGTCCCGGAGCTCTCGGAGGATGCCTACGGCGACCTCTTCATCGTCCAGCTCCCGGGGGAGGGAAAGGCGCGGTTGATCCGGGCGCGCTTCGGGGGATGAGGAGGGCGGCGTCTCGGTGATGGTGGACCGGCCGGCGCGCCCCCGCGCCGGCCGGTCGCTGCTGCTGTGGGAGCTGTGGGAACGAAGATTCCCCCCGGCTCAGAAGACTCCGGGGACCACCGCGATCCCGTTGCTCTCCGAGCAGGAGACGACGACCGTGTTGTTCGCATCCTGCAGGAACCTGGCGTGCCCGGGCTTCTCGCACCCGGTCGGGAGCTCCTCGGTCTTGACCGAGACGACGTTGCCCGAGCCGTCCACCTCGATGAGCGAGTAGCGGTTGTCGTCGTAGCCGGCGCTCACGATCCGGTGGCCGAACACGTCGATCCCCACCGGCCCCTTGGCGATGGCGCCGACCTCGGTCGAGCCCGCGATCGTCGGGATGCCGCTCCCGTTCCAGCGCAGGATGGTGATGCGCGAGCCAGTGAAATCGCTCACCGCGCAGATCCCGGACTGGAGGTCACAGCGGAGGCGGCGCGGGTCGTTGCCGGGTAGCTCGCCGACCTCGGTGAACTGGGGGGTGGCGCCGCTCAGGTCGATGTGGAAGAGCTTGGCGGCGCCCTCGTTCATGGCGGCGACGGCGATGATCTCGGTCGGTGGGGCGAATTCCTCGGCGGGTGCGCCGCCGGCCACCGCGCTCCTGATCACCCCGGCGCCGTCCAGGGCGGGGATGGTGACGAAGGTTGGCAGCCACTGGAAGCTCTCCCAGTCGGGCCGGAAGCGCATGAACTCGATCTGCGAGCCGACCCCAGGGTGGCGGACGGCGAGGGCTCCCGCGCCGGGGTCGTCGGCGCTGATCGGGACCGCGTCGGGGTAGGTTCCCGACCTGAGCCCGCACATCCCGAGCTCGCCGTTGTCGAAGAGGCTGCAGTCGTAGGCGCCCACCCCGGCCATGAGGAGGACGTGCCGGTCTGGTAGCGGGGCCTTGAGAGCCACCACTTCGAAGCTCTCGCTCCCGAAGACCGAGAACTCCTTCAGGACGTCCCCCGTGCACGGATCGGCCAGCGCGACGCCGCCCTTGCCGGTCAAGAGTATGGGGGGACACGCCGCTTCCCCGTTGGCAGCCGTTGCGACCAGACCTGTTGCGGCGCGCGGCCGGATCATCGCCCGAGGGTTCTCCCGCGGCGGAAGGAAAGTCTCAACCCAGAAGCTGTGGTTGACCCTCATGAACGCCTCCAACGACCACAGATTCTCGAGCTTGAGCTCGTGGAACCGTGGCAGCACGTCCAGTTGATCGACGCAGTCGATGCTGAGCCACCGCCAGCGATAGACGGCATCGGGCTTTGGGAGGGGCGAGGTCCTCACGTTCCAGACCGACAGGATCACTTCGTACGTATTGATGCCGGGGCTCTCACACCGGAAGTAAGCGATGTGGGGAGAAGAGTCCGGGTCCTGGTCGATATAAAAGATGGCATCGCTTATCTGACCGAGCTGGGCAAACGCGTACCCGGCATGCGTCGGGGGCATGAGGGTGACCACGAAATTCTCGTCGACCACCGTCAACCTCGGCGCCTTCAGCCACACCTCGGATCCGGGTGAGGCGTACCGGACCATCGGGGAGAAGTGCGAGACCTGTCCGCTGGTGATCACCTTGCCGGTGAGCGTGTCCACCTCGACCGTAAGACTGTCGAGCGGGACGACCTTACCGTTCTCGCTCGTCAGGATCGGTTTCAGGACCAAGGTGATGGTATCTCCCTGCTCGCCCAGACTCTCCCCGCGGAAGGACACGGTCGCCGGGGAGGCGAAGGTGAGGCCGTCGGGGCCGAACTCGTAGGCGGCGCCGATCTCCCCGGCGGAGCGGTATTCCTCCCACTCCGGCCCCAGGTCCGCCGGGTCGAGCTTCTCGATGGTGATCTGGGTCGGGGTCGAGAGCGCCCCCGCCGGTACCGTCAGCGTCACCAATCCATCCCGTGACGTTACCGTCCCACCCTGCGCTCCGACCTCCTGGAGCGCCTTGTTCGGGTCGTCGAACGACGCCGTCACCGCGCGGTCGCGGTCGAGCTTTACGGTGCGGGTGGTGGAACCGGAGCCGTCGCCGCTCCAGCCGGTGAACTGCATCCCCTGGCTGGGCGTAGCGGTGAGGGTGACCTGCGTGCCCTCGTCGAAGCTCGCACTGCATCCGGCGCCTCCCGCCGCCGAGCAGTCGATCCCGGCCGGCGAGCTCGTGACCGTACCCGATCCGATCCCGGCCAGGGTGACGGTGAGGGTGTGCGAGGCCGAGGGGCCGGAGGGGCCCTCGCTCTCCTTGTCGCATCCCTGCACGAGGAATATGGCAGCGATGACGGCGGCGGCCGCTACGGATCGTCTGGTGCCGAGCATGCTTCTGTCTCCCGAGTGGTGAGTCGGAGCGTCCGCCCCGGACGGGGCATGGTCGAGTGGCGTGCGCCGGCCCGGCCGGGACTCGTCGTGCCCGGCCGGGTGGATCGGGCACCCTATTCGAGGGGATACGCAGGAAATCAGAGAGGAAGTGATCATCGGGTCGGCGGGGTCGTGCCGGGACCGGCGCGGGCTGGGGCAGCGCCCGGGCAGTGAGCGTCCCGGACGCTGCCCCGCTCAGCCCCCTCCGGCGATCCGCCCCCTGGCGGCCTCCAACCGCTCGCGCAGCGCCGGGAAGCGGGCGCCGAGGGAATCGACGGCGGGGTCGAGCTCGGCGGCGAGGGCGGCGGCGACCGCGAGGCGGTCGCGCGCGACCAGGAACTCGAGGAGGTAGAGCGAGGCGTCGACGGTCAGGTAGTGCCCGGTGCCGAGCGCCTCGGTGAAGGTGTGGACGGCGTCGCGGTAGGCGCGTTCCGCCGCGTCGTCGTTACCTCGTTCGTCGTGGATCCGGGCCTCGCGCAGGCGCAGCGTGGCCACTTCCTGGTGGGTCGCGCCGCGCGTCTCGCGCACGATTTCGAGCGCGCGGACGTAGAGGGCAAGGGCTCCGTTGGGTCGGCCGAGGGCGTGCTCGATGTCGCCGAGGACGCGGAGGTTCTGGGCGGTACGCTCGTGGCGCGGGCCGAGCTCCGCGGTGTGGACGTCGAGTGCCGTGCGGGCGAGTGGCTCGGCTTCCGCAGTCCGGCCGAGCCGCCAGAGGTGGTGCGCGAGCATCATCATGGCGTACGCCGTCTGGGGGTGCCGTTCGCCGAGGACGCGGCGGTGCCGAGCGAGTATCCGCTCCCACGCCTCGGCCGCGCCCCGGTGGTCGTCGCGCAGCCCGTTGAAGACGGCGAGGTTCCCCAGCGCGATGAGGGTGCGCTGATGATCCTCGCCGAGGGCGCGGCGGAAGGCCTCGACCGCCTCGGCCGCGGTGGCGGCGGCGGCGTCCAGATCGCCGCGGCGGTAGAGGACGACGGCGAGGTTGCTGGTCGTCACCGCGACGCCGAGGTGCCTGTCGCCCAGGAGGCGGCGCCGCATCTCGAGTGATTCGCGGTACGCCTCCGCAGCGTCGTCGTATTCGCCGCGCGCCTCGAGGACGACGCCGAGATCGTTGAGGGCGCGGGCGAGTCGTGGATCTCCCTCGGCGCCGAAGGCCGCGCGCCCCACCGCTACCGCCTCCCGCAGGACGGAGTCGGCCGCGGCGAGGTCGCCGCTCTGGCGGAGGATCCAGCCGAGGAGGTTGAGTGCGGCGGCGACGTCGGGGTGGACGTCGCCGTACAGCTCCCGTTTCTCCTCGAACGCCCGGTGCGCTAGGGGGAGCGCCTCGGCGTGGAGTCCGAGCTGCTCGTACGCCTCGGCGAGGACGCCGCGCATTTCGGCCCGGAGCTGCGGGTCGGCGGAGAAGGCCTCGTCGAGGGTGGCGGCACGGCGGTCGAGGAGGGTTCGGACCGCGACGCTGTCCGCCCCCGGCTGCGCCGGCCCGGTGATCCCGAAGGTCTCGAGGAGGAAGTTGCGGACCTCGAAGGCCTTGTCGCGCTCGGCGGCGATCCGTTCGGAGGCGATGCGGAGCTCCCGCGCCTGCCGCGCGGTCACGATGCTGAACCCGGCCAGCACGACGAAGGCCGCGGCGACGCCGGTCACCCCGACGCGATGGCGTCGTACGAAGGTCCGGACCCGGTACCTGATCGTGGCCGGCCGCGCCTCGACGGGGAGCCCCTCGAGGTGGCGGCGCACGTCGTCGGAGAAGGCGGCGACGGAGGGGTAGCGCTCGCCCGGTTCCTTGCGGAGCGCCTTGAGGGTGATGGTGTCGAGGTCGCCGGCGAGGGCGCGGCGCCACGCCGCCGTAGAGACGGTCGAGGGGGGGGCGGGATCACGGTCCAGGATCTCGCGGACGACCTCTTCCTGCATCCGTCCGGCGGGGTCGCCGAAGGGGTGCCGGTCGGCGAGAAGCTCGTAGAGGAGGACGCCGAGCGCCCAGATGTCGCAGGCGGTCGTGACCCGCTCGCCGCGGAGCTGCTCGGGCGCCGAGTAGCGCGGCGTCAGGAGCCGATCGGCGGGCCGGGTCGTGTACCCGTCGGTCCGCTCGGGGTCGAGGATCTTCGCGATCCCGAAGTCGAGGAGCTTCGGCACGCCGTCGGAGGTGACGAAGATGTTCCCCGGCTTCAGGTCGCGGTGCACGAGGAGCCGCTGATGGGCGTGGTGCACCGCGGCGCAGACGTCGCGGAAGAGGGCGAGGCGTGCCGGGATGTCGAGGACGCGCCGGCGGCAGTGCTCGAGGATGTCGACGCCGTCGACGTACTCCATGACGAGGTAGGGGAGCCCCTCCGGGGTGGCGCCGACGTCCAGGAGCCGCGCGATGTTCGGGTGGTCGAGGGAGGCAAGGATCCGGCGCTCGGCGCGGAAGCGGCGGAGGATGTCGTCGGTGTCGAGCCCGCGGCGCACGAGCTTGATCGCGACGTGTCTGCGGAAGTCGTCGGCCTCGTGCGTCGCGAGGTAGACGCGGCCCATCCCGCCGCGCCCGATGAGCCGTTCGATGCGGTACGGCCCGATCCGTTCGGGGTGGTCGGCGGCGATCCCGTCGTCCGGGAGTTCTCCGGGCTCATCGACCATACCGGTCGTGCCACCCGCCGCGGAGCCCGCGCGGACCCAGGGCGGCGTCTCATCGAGGAGCCCAACGGACGGCGCCTCGTGCGCGGCGAGGAGTTCGCGGACCTCGTCACGCACCCTGGTGTCGGGCTCGACCCGCTCGAGGAAGGCGGAACGTTCGGTCTCGGGGAGCTCGACCGCGGCGGTGAAGAGCTCCTCGATCCGCGCCCAGCGCTCGGGCGTCGGCCCGGTCGCGCTCATGGCGACGATGCTCTCGCCGAGGCGAGGGGGACGCCCGAGAGGTCGGGGAGCCCGTCGGCGAGCTCGCGCCGGAGCCAGGCCCTGGCCGCGTCCCATGCCCGGCGCACGGTGACCGGGGAGAGCTCCATCAGCGCCGCGATCTCGTCGTAGCCGAGCCCGGCGAAGAAACGGTACTCGACTACCTGTGCGCCCCGGGGGTTGAACTCCTTGAGCCGGTTGAGCGCCTGGTCGAGGGCGAGGAGCTCGTCGACCTGATGGTCGTCGAGGACGAGGGTAGCCTCTTCGAGTGGGACCGGCACCGCGCCGCCGCCCCGCTTCGCCGCCCGCCGCGCCTCCGCGTAGTTGACCAGGATCCGGCGCATCGCGAGCGCGGCGACGCCGAAGAAGTGCGCGCGATCGCGCCACCGGATACGCGTCTGGTCGACGAGGCGCAGATACGCCTCGTGCACGAGGGCGGTCGTGTTCAGCGTGTGGTCGGCACGCTCGCGGCGGAGCTGGGCGTGGGCGATCCGGCGGAGCTCGTCGTAGACGAGGGAGACCAGCCGGTTCATTGCCTCCACATCACCGGCGTCCAACTTGGAGAGGAGGGCTGTCACTGCGGCCTCGTTCGGCCCGTAGTCGTAGCGATCGGCCATCGGCGCCTCACGATCATCTGGGGATCGCGAATTTAACGCGCGCGACTCGGCAGGATCAAGAAAAAAATCGCTGGGGAGATGCAGAGCAGGTCGGGGAGCGGCAGCCACCCCGTCCCCCGAACCCCGGCAGGGCGGGGCGGCAGGGCGGCCCCCCGGATCCCAAGCCAACCCGTTACCTCCCAGCCACTTCGCTTGCTCCTCTTGTATTCGGTTTTTGTTCGGTATACCTTCTTCCTGAGCGTGGCTCCGGTGTGGGTGTGGTGGGGTTCGTGGGGAGGTCGGTGTGTGATGGTCCGAGTTGGTGTGTGGTCCGATGAGTGTGAGTGTGGCGGCGTTGCGGGAGGTCCTGGCGCGGCGGTTCCCCGATGCGGTCCCGCTCCGTCATGGGACGGCGGCGGCGGTGGCGACGGGGGTCGCGGCTCTGGACCGGGTGCTCCCTGGTGGGGGGCTGCCGCGGGGGCGGTTGACGTGGTGGGTGCCGGGTGTTGGCGCGGCGGCGGTGTTGCGGGGGGCGTGCGCGGAGGTGGTGGCCGGGGGGGAGCGGGCGGCGTGGGTGGGGGGGGGGGCCAATGGGCGGGGGACGGTGATCCTGGGTCGGAACGTGGAGGTGGGGCGGGGCGCCACGCTGGAGAACGTGGTCGTGGGCGCGGGG
>Ga0180216_1000213_pt1 | contig 66729 bp, 58 predicted proteins | sample eDN3rd37CBELigMG_FD_128879 | JGI IMG/M metagenome (GOLD analysis project Ga0180216, IMG submission 128879) | Enriched Miracle-Growth compost microbial communities from Emeryville, California, USA - eDNA 3rd pass 37_C BE-Lig MG (version 2)... ... | reverse complement strand
TTGGAGGCGGCCGCTGGGGCCGGCCGGCTTCAGGCCGCCAGCAACTGGCGCAGCACGAAGGGCAGGATGCCGCCGTGGTTGTAGTAGTCCACCTCGATGGGCGTGTCGATGCGCAGCAGCAGCGGAACCTGCTTGCTGGTGCCGTTCTCGTAGTGGATGGTCAGCGTCACGTCCTGCTGGGGCTTGATGCCGTTCTCCAGCCCGGTGATGTCATAGGTCTCGCGGCCCGTGATGTCCAGGGACTGGATGCTGTCGCCGGCCTTGAACTGCAGGGGCAGCACGCCCATGCCCACCAGGTTGCTGCGGTGGATGCGCTCGAAGCTGCGCGCGATGACTGCCTTCACGCCCAGGAGTTGCGTGCCCTTGGCGGCCCAGTCGCGCGACGAACCCGTGCCGTATTCCTCGCCGCCGAAGATCACCGTGGGCGTGCCCTCGGCGATGTACTTCATGGCCGCGTCGTAGATCGACAGCTGTTCGCCGCTGGGCTGGTGCAGCGTGATGCCGCCTTCCACGCGCGTGCCGTCGGCATTGGGCGGAATCATCAGGTTCTTGATGCGCACGTTGGCGAAGGTGCCGCGCATCATGACCTCGTGATTGCCCCGGCGCGAGCCGTAGCTGTTGAAGTCGGCCTTCATCACGCCGTTGGCCTGCAGGTACTTGCCCGCGGGCGAGCTTTCCTTGATCGAGCCGGCCGGCGAGATGTGGTCGGTGGTGATGGAGTCGCCGAACAGGCCCAGCGCGCGGGCGCCCTTGACCACGGCATTGGCCGCTCCCGGCTCCATCGTGAAGTCCTCGAAGAAAGGCGGCTCGGCGATATAGGTGGACTTGGGCCAGTTGTAGACCTGTCCCGTCACGCCTTCGATCTGCTGCCACAGCTCGCCGGGATTGGTCTTGACCTGGGCGTAGTTGTTCTTGAAGGCCTTGGGGTCGAGCGCGTACTTCATCAGCTTCTCGATTTCCGCCTGGGTGGGCCAGATGTCGCCCAGGTAGACGTCGCCCTTGGTGCCGCGGCCCACCGGCTCGGTCATCAGGTCGCGCTTCATGGTGCCCGCGATGGCGTAGGCCACCACCAGCGGCGGCGACGCCAGGAAGTTGGCCTTGATGTTCGGGTGGATGCGGGCCTCGAAGTTGCGGTTGCCCGACAGCACGGCGGCGCACACCAGATCGTTCTTGGCGATGAGCTCGTTCAGTTCGGGAGTCAGGTCGCCGGCGTTGCCGATGCAGGTCGTGCAGCCATAGGCCGCGACGTTGAAGCCCAGCTGCTCAAGGTAGGGCAGCAGGTCGGTCTTCTCGAGGTATTCGGTGACGACGCGCGATCCGGGGGCGAGCGAGGTCTTGATGTGCGGCTTGACCGTGAGCCCGGCCTTCACGGCCTTCTTCGCCAGCAGGCCCGCCGCCAGCAGCACGCTGGGGTTGGACGTGTTGGTGCAGGAGGTGATGGCGGCGATCAGGATGTCGCCGTTCTGGATGGGAATGCCGCTTTCGGTCTTGAACACCTGGTCGAGTTTTTCGGCCGGCTGCGAGAAACCGTTCTCGGCCACCGGCTTGCTGAACAGTTCGCTGAAGGTGCGCTTGACGTTGCCGATCTCGATGCGGTCCTGCGGGCGCTTGGGGCCGGCCAGCGAGGGCGCGACCGTGGACAGGTCCAGGGTCAGCAGCTTGGTGTAGTCGATGTCCTTGGCGTCGGGTACGCCGAACATCTTCTGGGCACGGTAGTAGGCCTCGAAGGCCTCGATCTCTTCCTTGGTACGGCCGGTACCCTTGAAGAAGTCGATGGTGCGCTCGTCCACCGGGAAGAAGCCCATGGTGGCGCCGTACTCGGGGGCCATGTTGCCGATGGTGGCACGTTCGGACACGGTCAGGCTGGCGGTGCCCGGGCCACAGAACTCGACGAACTTGCCGACGACTTTCTCGCGCCGCAGCATCTCGGTGATGGTCAGGACCAGGTCGGTGGCGGTGACGCCTTCGCGCAGCCGGCCCTTGAGCTCGACGCCGACGACGTCGGGGGTCAGGATGTAGACGGGCTGGCCGAGCATGGCGGCTTCGGCCTCGATGCCGCCCACGCCCCAGCCGACCACGCCGATGCCGTTGATCATGGTGGTGTGGCTGTCGGTGCCCACCAGCGAATCGGGGTAGTAGACCTTGTCGCGCTTATGGACGCCGCGGGCCAGGTACTCGAGGTTGACCTGGTGGACGATGCCGAATCCGGGAGGCACGACGCCGAAGGTGTCGAAGGCTTGCATGCCCCATTTCATGAACTGGTAGCGCTCGTGGTTGCGCTTGAATTCCAGTTTCATGTTGAGGTCGAGGGCATTCTTGGAGCCGTATTCGTCGATCATGACGGAGTGGTCGACGACGAGGTCCACCGGAACGAGGGGTTCGATGGCCTTGGGATTCTTGTCGAGCTTGGCGGCGACGTTGCGCATGGCGGCAAGGTCGGCCAGCAGGGGGACGCCGGTGAAGTCCTGGAGCACGACGCGGGCGACGACGAAGGGGATTTCTTCCTCCCGCTTGGCGTTGGGCTTCCAGTTGGCGAGCTGTTTGATGTGTTCTTCGGTGACTTTCTTGCCGTCGCAGTTGCGCAGGACGGATTCGAGAACGATGCGCAGGGAGACCGGCAATCGCTCGACCGCGACGCCCAGGGCCTTGCCGAGGGCCGGGAGCGAGTAGTACTGGCCGGATTTGCTGCCGACCTTGAATTCTTTCAGTGTTTTGAACGTGTTGTGCGGCATGATCAGCTCCGAAGGAAAACCGGATAAATCTACCACTTATGCTGCGTCGGTGCGATGTACGGGGACCGGCGGTTTCAGTCAGGGTAGATCCTATGTCTTATATAAGATATAAGACATAAAAATGCAAGCAAAGTTTCGGAGGGGACGCAAACATTGGCGGACCTTTGTCCGGGTTCTCTGGACGTCATGCTCCGGGCGCCGGGCCAGGCGCCGGAGGATGCCTCGGGTGGAGGCGCGAGGGAGGACGAGCCGGGCGCGTGCGGCGGGCGCCGTTCCTGTCAGCCGGCCGCCTGCAGGCTTGCCATGGCCTGGGCGATGCGCTGAGGCGCCCTGGGCCGCGCGTACATGCGCTCCATATAGGTCTTGAGGTTGGCAAAGCCGTCGATCAGCCCGTGTTCGTTTCCCCAGTCCAGCACATAGGCGGTGACGCAATCGGCGATGCTCATGCCGTTGCCGACGATGAACTCGCGCCCGTCCATGTGGCGCTCGAGTACTGCCGCCATCGCGACGAATTCCTCCTTGGCCAGGGCGATATCTTCCGGCAGGCGCTTGTCCTCGGGGTACAGAAAGGAGTGCTTGGCGATACGCCACAGCGGCTGCTCGAGCTCGGTGACGGCGAACAGGGACCAGCGATAGGCCTGGGCCCGCTGCGCCAGGCCGGCGGGCATGAGCCCCTTGGCGCCGTATTTCTCCGCCAGGTACATGACGATCGCGGCCGATTCGGTGAGCACGAGGTCGCCGTCGACCAGTACCGGAAGCTTGCCGGCGGGATTGAGGCGCAGGAAGTCGGGGTGGCGGTGTTCGCCGGCCATGAGGTTGACGGGAACGAACTCGAATTCCGCGTCGAGTTCCTGAAGGGCCCAGCGTGCGCGCAGCGAGCGGGTCGGGCCGAATCCATACAGTTTCATCATCTGGGTCCCCTGCTTGGAACAGACGGCGGCGCCATGGCGTTGGCGGCACGGGTAGATGGGGCGTTGCTGGCGGCCCGGGCGGCCGGGCGGAAGGCCCGGAGCGGCAGAGCGGCTGTTTTAGAATGGCTTTCATCGAGCCATTACGAACAATCCATGAGCAATCCCATACGCCTGACCCAGTATAGCCATGGCGCCGGCTGCGGCTGCAAGATCTCGCCCAAGGTGCTGGAGGTGATCCTGACCGGCAGCGGCGCGCAGAACCTCGACCCCAGGCTGTGGGTGGGCAATGCCTCGCGCGATGACGCGGCGGTCTATGCGCTGGACGACGAGCGCGGCGTCGTGTCGACCACCGACTTTTTCATGCCCATCGTCGACGATCCCTTCGACTTCGGCCGCATCGCCGCCACCAATGCCATCAGCGACATCTACGCCATGGGAGGCGATCCGCTGCTGGCCATCGCCATCCTGGGCTGGCCGGTCAACCTGCTGCCGCCGGAGGTGGCGCGAGAGGTGGTCCGTGGCGGCCGGGCGGCCTGCGACGCCGCGGGCATTCCGCTGGCCGGCGGCCATTCCATCGATGCGCCCGAACCCATCTTCGGCCTGGCTGTCACCGGCGTGGTGGACAAGGCGCGCCTCAAGCGCAACGACACCGCGACGGTCGGCTGCAAGCTGTACCTGACCAAGCCGCTGGGCATAGGCATCCTGACCACGGCCGAGAAAAAATCCAGGCTGCGCGCCGAAGACGTCAACCTGGCGCGCGACTGGATGTGCACGCTGAACAAGCCGGGCAGCCGGTTCGGCCGGCTGCCCGGGGTCAAGGCCATGACCGACGTCACCGGCTTCGGCCTGCTGGGCCATCTGGTGGAAATGGCGGACGGCAGCGGCGTCAGCGCACGCATCGAGTTCGCCAAGGTGCCGCGCCTGCCGGGCGTCGATCACTACCTGGCCGAAGGCTGCGTGCCGGGCGGGACCGGCCGCAATTTCGACAGCTATGGCGAGCGCATCGCGCCCTTGCCCCAGGAGCGGATCGACCTCTTGTGCGATCCCCAGACCAGCGGCGGCCTGCTGGTGGCGGTCGCGCCCGAGGGGGAGGCCGAATTCCTTGCCGCCGCCGCGGAATTCGGGCTGGACCTGGCGCCCATAGGCGAGCTGGTCGAGCGCCAGCGCTACGCGGTCGAAGTGGCGTGATGCGCGGCGATATCGACGACTATCGCGAGCTCTTTCTCCGCGGCGTGCCGATGATGGACACGCGGGCGCCGATCGAATTCGGCAAGGGCGCATTTCCCGGTGCCGTCAACCTGCCGCTGATGACCGATATCGAGCGGCAGAAGGTCGGCACCTGCTACAAGCAGAAAGGCCAGGATGCCGCCATTGCGCTAGGCCACCAATTGGTGCGCGGCCCGGTCAAGGCCGAGCGCATCGAGGCCTGGGCAGCGTTCGCCCGCGCCCATCCCGATGGTTGTCTTTATTGCTTCCGCGGCGGCCTGCGCTCGCAGATCGTCCAGCAGTGGCTGAGGGAAGAGGCCGGCATCGCCTATCCCCGCGTCGTCGGCGGCTACAAGGCCATGCGAGGCTTTCTGCTGGATACCATCGAGCAAGCCGTGGCCGAGTGCGGATTCACGGTGCTGGGCGGGATGACCGGCACGGGCAAGACCGAGGTGCTGCGGCAGCTGGACAATAGCCTGGATCTGGAAGGACATGCCCATCACCGCGGCTCGAGCTTCGGCAAGCGCGCCACCGGGCAGCCGCCGCAGATCGGGTTCGAGAACAGTCTCGCCATCGATATCCTGAAGAAGCGGCAAGCCGGCCGGAAGCGGTTCGTGCTGGAGGACGAGAGCCACGCCATCGGCAGTTGCAGCGTGCCGGTCGGCCTTTACCAGGGCATGCAGGGGTATCCCGTGGTCTGGCTCGAGGACAGCCTCGAAAACCGGGTGGAGCGCATCCTGCGCGACTACGTGATCGACCTGTGTGCCGAGTTCGTGGCGATCCATGGCGAGGAACGGGGCAGGACGCTGTTCGGCCAGCGGCTGCGGCAGAGCCTGGACAACATCGGCAGGCGGCTGGGCGGGGAGCGGCACCGGAAGCTTGCGGCGATCATGGACCAGGCGCTGGCCGAGCAGGCGCGAAGCGGGAGCGTCGAGCTGCACCGAGCGTGGATTGAAGCGCTGCTGACGGGGTACTACGATCCCATGTACGGTTATCAGCGCAAGCTCAAGGCATCGCGGATCGCCTTCGCCGGCGATCAACGGGCCGTGCTGGATTATTTGCGGGCTCACTCGGGCGCGTAGCGGGAACGTTGCCCCGGGGTGCTCTTCTTACGTGTCGATCATAGGGAGCATGCAATGCACAAGAGCAGACTGGGAAACGTCGTCATCGATTGCCGGACCGACGACCTGCTGCCGCAGGCCCGCTTCTGGAGCGCCGCGCTCGGTTGTCCTCTGCCTGACCAGGTGGACGCGAACGGCAAATACATTCAGCTTCAGACCAAGCCCGGGGATGTCCAGGTCATCCTCCAGGCGGTCGGCCACGAGGCGCGCGCGCATCTGGACATCGAGACCGATGCGATCGAAGAGGAGGTGGCGCGCCTGGAAAAGCTGGGGGCGGCCGTCGTGTCCCGCAGGGAGCAGTGGGTCGTCATGCAGGCTCCCAGCGGACACCGGTTTTGCGTAGGCAAGCCTTATCGGGGCGGGTTCGAGCAGCATGCCAACGTGTGGGAATGAAGCCCCGCTACAAGCGGGCCTGCTTGGGAGCGAGAACAGGGGACCGCGGTCTTCGCATGTGGATACGGGTTTTCCCTAGCGCGACGCATGTCGATCCCGGCATCGGCGGTTCGTCGTAGGGATACCAACCCCTGATGAAAGGAGATTCACCATGGCTACCGGAACCGTCCGATTCCACCGCGTCCTGCGCGCCACCCCCGAACGCGTCTACCGCGCTTTCATCGAACCCGATGCCATGGCGAAATGGCTGCCGCCCTACGGGTTCACCTGCCAGGTCCACCATATGGAATCCAAGGTTGGCGGCACCTTCAAGATGTCCTTCCGGAATTTCACCTCCGGCAACAGCCACTCCTTCGGCGGCGAGTACCTCGAGCTGGTCCCGTTCGCGAAGATCCGCTACACCGACCGGTTCGACGATCCGAACCTGCCTGGCCAGATGGAGGTGACCGTCTCGCTCAGGCAGGTGTCCTGCGGCACCGAGATCAACATCGTCCAGGCGGGCATCCCTGAAGCCATTCCCGAGGAGATGTGCTATCTCGGCTGGCAGGAGTCGCTGGCGCAACTGGCCAAGCTGGTCGAGCCCGAGATTCCGGACTGATCGCCTCGTACCGCCGCACCGCGCTTCCTCGTCGGCACGGGACGGTCGCCGGGCGGCCGGGGCGGCGCAGCGCCCCCTTCATGGAGAGAACGCAATGACCGACAAGATGTCAGCCGGATCGGCGAAGGCTGCCAAGAAGGCTCCCGCCGAGGGCGCCGGCGCGCCGGTGCTGCTCTCGGGCGGCAATCTCCGGTCACATTCTTTCGCGGGACATCATTGCAGCCGGTACCGCCCGGCGAGTCCAAGACCCGGGAGACGCGGTACCCGGACATTCGCGAGGATGAGCCGTTCGACGAGGCGCAGTTCGCAGACTGGGTGAAGCAGGCCAGCGAATTGCCGGGAGAGCGGATGTGAGCCCGGCGGCGCGTACACCGCAGCCAAGGACGAGAGCATGCAGACGACGAAGCGTGATTTGAAGGAAAAAGTGGGGCAAGGCTCTGCCTCAGAGGCAATAGAGGCCAGGATCCGCGAGCTGAACGATTGGCGAGGCGAGATGCTCGCCCGGATCCGGGCACTGATCAAGCAGGCCGATCCCGGAGTGGTCGAGGAATGGAAGTGGCGTGGCGTGCCGGTGTGGTCGCATGGCGGCATTGTCTGTACCGGCGAGACGTACAAGAACGTCGTGAAGATGACGTTCGCCAAGGGCGCGTCGCTGGAGGATCCTTCCGGTCTCTTCAACGCCAGTCTGGACGGCAATATCCGGCGCGCCATCGATTTTCACGAAGGCGACGCGATAGACGAAAAAGCGTTGACGGCGCTTATCCGAGCTGCCGTGGCGCTGAATCAATCGAATTGACCTGCAGTGCCCGGCATGCTGACCCAGTCAGCATGGGGCTTGGTGGCATTGTCCGATAGGAGAACCAGCATGGCCAGCAAGAACACGATTTGCATCTGGTACGAGCGCGACGCCCTGGATGCCGCGCAGTTCTACGCCCGCACGTTTTCCGATAGTGCCGTGGGCAAGATCATGCATGCCCCCGGCGACTACCCCGCGGGCAAGAGTGGCGATGTGTTGACGGTCGAGTTCACCGTGATCGGCATCCCGTGCGTCGGTCTGAACGGCGGCCCGGGAATCGCGCACAACGGCGCTTTTTCTTTCCAGGTCTTGACCGAAGACCAGGCCGAAACCGATCGCCTGTGGAACGCCATCGTTCGCAACGGCGGCCGGGAAATCGAATGCGGCTGGTGCAGGGATAAATGGGGAGTGTCGTGGCAGATCACGCCGCGCGTGCTCATCGATGCGGTCTCGGATCCCGACCGCGTAGCGGCCAAGCGCGCGTTCGACGCGATGATGCAGATGAAGAAGATCGATGTCGCGGCGATCGAGGCGGCCTGGCGGGGCTGAGGTGCATGCTGAATTCTTCATCGACCGGGGGTATCTTCGGCTCGAAGGATTTCATCCGCAAAAGCGGATGACGGCGATCCGGCGGACATTGCTCGACGAGTTTAAGCGGCTGTCCGGAGAAAGGGGCATGCCGAGGGCGCTGCACGGGCTTCCGGTCTTTCAGCAGATCGGAAAGCTTTCCTCGCTCGTGAAATACCCGGGATTGCACGAGGCGCTGATGACGCGCGAACTGGTCGACGAGGTTACCCGCCTGGCGGGACGCGCGCCCGCGGCCATCCAGGGCGCGCAGCTATTGCTATCGCCCCCGCAGCAGGGCAGCTGGACGCTGGAGAACCTGAATTGGCATGTGGACGTAAAAGCCCGGCCGGCCGATCGGCTTCCCGGGATCCAGGCGTTTTTTCTCATTGACGACGTAGCGACGCATGGCGGTGCAACGCTGGCACTGGCCGGATCGCATCGGGTGGGCCAGCGGGCGACGGCCGCCGCTTCGCTTCGGGAGGCCCTGAGGACTCCCGTGGACCTGGAGCGCAAGCTTCAGGCGCTGGGCATGACCATGGTCGAGATGGCGGGGCGGGCCGGCGACGTGTTCCTGATGGACATGCGCTTGCTGCATACGCCATCCGTCAATGCGACGAAGCACATGCGCATGATGGCGACGTCCCGTTGCCTGCTGGACGGGTGACGGCGCCTTTGCCGGCCGATGGGCCGCATCCTCAGTCCTCTCGCCGCAAGTGCGGAAACAGGATCACGTCCCGGATACTGGGGCTGTCCGTCAGCAGCATCACCAGCCGGTCGATCCCGATCCCGCAGCCGGCGGTCGGCGGCATTCCGTACTCCAGCGCGCGGATATAGTCGGCGTCGTAGTACATCGCCTCTTCGTCCCCCGCATCCTTGGCCTCGACCTGCTTGCGGAACCGCTCCGCCTGGTCCTCGGCGTCGTTCAGCTCCGAGAAGCCATTGGCGATCTCGCGCCCGACCATGAACAGCTCGAAGCGCTCGGTGATCCCCGGACGGGTATCGGACGCGCGCGCCAGCGGCGACACTTCCACCGGGTAGTCGATGATGTAGGTGGGCTGCCACAGCTTGGCCTCGGCGGTTTCCTCGAACAGCGCCAGCTGCAGCGCGCCGAGGCCGGCACGGGCCAGCTGCGGGCCTTCCACGTGGGCGCCCAGCTTCTTGAGTTCGGCGCGCAGGAAGGCTTCGTCGTTCAGCTGTTCGTCGGTGTAGCCCGGTTCGGCGTACTTGTGGATGGCCTCGGCAATCGTCAGCCGGTCGAACGGTTGCGACAGGTCCACCTCGCGGCCCTGGTAGGTGACCTTGGCGCTGCCGGTGGCGTCGATGGCGGCCTGGCGAATGAGCTTTTCGGTGAAGTCCATCAGCCAGCGGTAGTCGCCGTAGGCCGCGTAGAACTCCATCATCGTGAACTCGGGGTTGTGCCGGGGGCTGACGCCTTCGTTGCGGAAGTTGCGGTTCAGCTCGAACACGCGCTCGAAGCCGCCCACGATCAGGCGCTTGAGGTACAGCTCGGGCGCGATGCGCAGGTACATGGGCATGTCCAGCGCGTTGTGGTGGGTGGTGAAGGGCTTGGCCGCGGCGCCGCCGGGGATGACCTGCAGCATGGGCGTTTCCACTTCCAGGAAGCCGGCTTCGGTCATGTAGCGGCGGATGGAGGCCAGGGCGCGGCTGCGGGCGACGAAGGTGTTGCGCGTCGATTCCGTCATGATGAGGTCGACGTAGCGCTGGCGGTAGCGCAGCTCCTGGTCGGCGATGCCGTGGAACTTGTCCGGCAAGGGGCGCAGCGATTTCGTCAGCAGGCGTACTTCGCTCGCCTGTACCGACAGTTCGCCCTTGTTGGTCTTGAAGACCTTGCCGCGCACGCCGATGATGTCGCCGATGTCCCAGTGCTTGAAGGCGTTGTAGACCTCTTCGCCGACGAGTTCCTTGCTCAGGTAGATCTGGATGCGGCCGGTCGAATCCTGCAGGGTGGCGAAGCTGGCCTTGCCCATGACGCGCTTGAGCATCATCCGGCCGGCGACGCTGGCCTGGATGTCGGTGGCGTCGAGAGCCTCCTTTTCCTTGTCGTCGTAGAGTTCGTGCAGCTTGGCGGCCCGGTCGGCGGGGACGAAGTCGTTGGGGAAGGCCGGCCCGGCTTCGCGCAGGCGGGCGAGCTTGGCGCGCCGTTCGGCGATGATCTGGTTTTCGTCTTGCGCGGGTTCGTTGGCGGTGGGCCGGTTGTCGGTCATGGTGGCTATCGGGTCAGTATTGTCGGATGTCGTCGAGTTCGTTCTGGCCGAAATCGTCGCGTTCCAGGTAGTCGAGGATGCGGGCCGCCACGTCGGCGGGGGCGGCGAGCTGGCCGCTGCGGTGGAGCGTCTTGAAATCTTCCACGGCGGGGAAGGCATCGGGCAGGGTGGCGCGGATGCGGGCCTGCATGGGCGTGTCGATCACGCCGGGCGAGAGCGCGGCGATGCGCAGCCCCCCGGCCTGCTGCTCCAGCCTGACGGTGCGCGTGTACATGTCCAGGGCGGCCTTGGTGGCGCAGTAGACGCTCCAGCCCGCCATGGGCTGCTGGCCGGCGCCCGAGGAGATGTTGAGCACGCGGCGATCGGCGGCCGCGGGAGCGGCGCCCAGGAAGGCGGCGGTGAGCAGCATGGCTGCCGCGACGTTGACATGCAGCGCATGCGCGACGGCAGCCGCGTCCAGCACGGCGGCCTGGGCGATCGGTTCGACCGTGCCGGCGTTGTTGATGAGCCGGTAGCGGCCGGCGCCGTCGGGCAGGTCGGCGAAGAGGCCGCGGGCGACGGTCTCGGTCTGGACCGGATCGGCAAGATCCACGGCGTAGTGCCGGTGCTCGCAGCCGTGCCGGCGCGCATGCTGCGCCAGGAGCGGATGTTCGCCGCGCGATAACGTGACCAGCAGCGTGCCTGGCCGGCAGGCGGCCAGGGCCAGCGCGGCCCCCAGGCCGCGCGAGGCGCCGCTCAGTATCACGATGGCGTCGATCATGTCGCTCTTGCTCCGGGCGCGGGTCAGACGCCCTGTTTCAGGCTGGCCTCGATGAAGGGGTCTAGGTCGCCGTCCAGCACCTTCTGGGTGTTGGAGATCTCGACGTTGGTGCGCAGGTCCTTGATGCGGCTCTGGTCCAGCACGTAGGACCGGATCTGGTGGCCCCAGCCCACGTCGGTCTTGGAGTCTTCCAGCTTCTGCTGCTCGGCCATGCGCTTGCGCATTTCCAGTTCGAACAGCTTGGACTTCAGCATCTGCATGGCTTCGGCGCGGTTGCGGTGCTGCGAGCGGTCGTTCTGACACTGCACGACGATGCCGGTGGGGATGTGGGTCATCCGCACGGCGGAGTCGGTCTTGTTGATGTGCTGGCCGCCGGCGCCGGAGGCACGGAAGGTGTCCACCCGTATGTCGGCGGGATTGACCTCGATCTCGAAGGAGTCGTCGACCTCGGGATAGACGAACACGCTGGCGAACGAGGTATGGCGGCCGCCGGAGGAATCGAAGGGGCTCTTGCGCACCAGGCGGTGCACGCCGGTTTCCGTGCGCAGGTAGCCGAAGGCGTATTCGCCCTCGATCTTGATGGTGGCGGACTTGATGCCGGCCACTTCGCCTTCGGATTCTTCCATGACCTCGGCCTTGAAGCCCTTGCGCTCGGCGTACTTGAGGTACTGCCGCAGCAGCATGGAGGCCCAGTCCTGCGCCTCGGTGCCGCCGGCGCCGGCCTGGATGTCCAGGAAGCAGTTGAGCGGGTCGGCCGGGTTGGCGAACATGCGGCGGAATTCAAGGCCGCCGACCTTTTCCTCGATGCCCTGGGCATCGGCGACGATGGATTCGAGCGTGGCGTCGTCATTGTCGGCGGCGGCCATCTCGAACAGCTCGGTGGCGTCGCGCAGGCCCGACTCGATTTCGTCGATGGTCAGGACGACGGTTTCGAGCGCTTTCTTCTCGCGGCCCAGGTCCTGGGCATGCTTGGGATCGTTCCAGACGTCGGGGCTTTCCAGTTCGGCGTTGACGACTTGCAGGCGTTCATCTTTGACATCGTAGTCAAAGATACCTCCGTAGGGCCTGCGTCCGCGCGGAGAGGTCCTGGAGTTGCGCTTCGAGTTGGTTGAGACGTTCTGCTTCCATGCTGAATTCCGGGTGATTTTTCGCGTAACCCGAAATTTTAACGTACTAATGTCAGGCGACGCCGGCGCCGCCCCGGGGGTCAGGCCGCCGATTCTCCCGCGTGCTCCACCACCAGCTGCACCGAGACCATGCCGTTCCAGTTGTTCAGGGCCAGCCGGTAGGCCAGGTCCACCGCTGGGGGCAGGGCGTCGGCGCGGCCGAACCAGATGGCGTCGAAGCGCTGATGGCCGCGTTCGAGCGCGAGTTTCAGGTGTTTTTCACCCACCAGGCGCTGGTTGCGGACGATGAAGGAATCCACGAACACTGGCGCCGGGAAGCCCGCGCCCCAGACCTGCTGGTCGAGCAGGGCGGCGACCTCGGCGTTGGCGTAGTCGGCCTCGAGCGAACCGTCGGTTTCCAGCGCCGGCTCGAACCGGGCGCGGCCGGTCAGTTCGCGCACGGCCGCGTCGAACGCCGGCACGAAGGCGGGAAAGTCTGCTTCGTGCAGCGTCAGCCCGGCGGCCATGGCGTGGCCGCCGAACTTGCGGATGAGGGAGGGATGGCGCTTGGAGACCAGGTCCAGCGCGTCGCGCAAGTGCACGTCGGGCACCGAACGGCCCGAGCCGCGCAACTCGCCCTCGCCAGCGGGCGCGAAGGCCAGCGTGGGGCACCAGAAGCGGTCCTTCAGGCGCGAGGCCACCAGGCCCACCACGCCCTGGTGCCAGGAGGCGTCGAATACGCACAGGCTGGCCGAGGAGACCGAGGGCACGGCGTCGAGCGAGGCCAGCGCCTGCTCGCGCATGCCGGCCTCGATCTCGCGGCGTTCGCGGTTCATGGCATCGAGCTCGCGTGCCAGCTTCAGCGCCTCGTCTTCGTCGTCGGTCACCAGGCAGCGTATGCCCAGGCTCATGTCGGCCAGGCGCCCCGCGGCGTTGATGCGCGGTCCCAGCGCGAAACCGAGGTCGAACGTGCTTGCCTCGCGGGCGTTGCGGCCGGCGACGGCGAACAGGGCGCGCAGCCCGGGTTGCATGCGGCCCGAGCGTATGCGCTTCAGCCCCTGGGCCACCAGCAGCCGGTTGTTGGCGTCGAGCCGGACCACGTCGGCCACCGTGCCCAGGGCCACGAGATCGGTCAGCGCGTCGAGCCGGGGGCCGTTCTCGCCGCCGAAGGCGCCGCGCTGCCGCAGTTCGGCGCGCAGCGCCAGCAGCAGGTAGAAGATGACGCCGACTCCCGCCAGGTGCTTGGAGGGGAAGCCGCAGCCCGGCTGGTTGGGATTGACGATGGCCAGGGCGTCGGGCAGGACCTCGCCGGGCAGGTGGTGATCGGTGATGATGACCTGCATGCCGGCGTCGCGGGCGGCGGCCACGCCGTCGATGCTGGCGATGCCGTTGTCCACGGTGATCAGGATGTCGGGCTTGCCGGCGGGATGGGCGCAGGCCAGTTCCACCACGGCGGGAGACAGGCCATAGCCGGTCTCGAACCGGTTGGGCACGAGGAAGTCGGCGATCGCTCCCATGGCCCGCAGGCCGCGCAAGCCCACCGCGCAGGCGGTGGCGCCGTCGCAGTCGTAGTCGGCCACGATCAGCAGCCGCTTGCGCGCCGCGATGGCGTCGGCCAGCAGCGCCGCCGCCCGGCCGGCATGGGTCAGCAGCGAGGGGGCCAGCATGGCGGCCCAGTCGGGCGCGGTTTCTTCCGGTGCGGCGACGCCACGCGCCGCCCACAGGCGGGCCAGCAGGGGATGGACGCCGGCCCGTTCCAGGCGGCGCAGGGCGGCCAGGTCGGGCTGGCGGGTCAGGATTCTCGGGGCAACCACCAGCGTTTCCAATCGTGTCGGGTTGGCGGCAGCCAGCGCAGCAGCGCCGGCCGCCGGTCGATGTGCAGCGTGACCAGCCGTTCGCGGCCCGGCAGGACCAGGATCAGCCGCCGCAGTCCGCCGGCGCGGAGCGCCGCATCCACGGGGACGAACCAGTGGCGTTCCAGGCGGGCGGCGGCATCGAGCCAGGCGCGCCAGTCGTCGGTGCGCTCGGGCAGGGCGAGGCCGGGCAGTTCGGCCAGCGCGCCGGGCAGCGCGTCCGGCTGCGCCGCGTCGGCGGGCCGCCAGGGCAGGCCATCGCGTTCGGCCAGGGTACGCAGCCAGGGCGCGCCGCCTGCAACGGCGGCGGGGCGGCCGTCCGGCCAGGCCGGGTGCCAGGGCGCGGCGCCACCGTGCAGCCACAGGGCGTTGACGGGCGGCCGGCCGTGCGCCTCGCGCGCCTGGTTGACAGACGAGCCATGCCATTCCATCTGGATCTCGTTGGCGAGCTTGCGCCAGGGGCGCGCCTCCAGCGTGCGGGGCCACCAGGCGTCGAGGACCGCGCCCGCCACGGCGCCGGGCGTGCCGGTGTGGTGGGCGGTGCCGGCAGGCAGGCGCAGCCGCCAGCGTCGAGCATCGATGGCGGCTACGCCGGCGCCGTGGCCTTCCAGCGCCGGCTGGGCGGCGGCCAGCAGTGCTTCGCTTTCGGCCTGGGTCGTGCCGAGGTCCGCCGGATCGGTCAGGACCGGGCCGTCGCGGCCGATCTGGACGTGGGCCAGTTCGGCCAGCCAGACAGGTTCGCCGGGAGCCGGGTCGCCGGCCAGCAGGGGGGCGAGGCCGGCGCCGTACTTGCCGTCGTGAGGCCGGTAGCCGGCGCGTCGCAGCCACCAGAACTCGAGGGCGGTGCAGCCGGCATCGAAGGGGTCGAAGGCCTCTTCGGCCGGCTGCGCGGCGGCCAGCCAAGCGGCCAGCGTGGGCGCCGACTCGGCCAGCTGCCGCGCCAATTCCGGCGCAATGCGGGCGTCGGTCAGCAGGCCGGGCAGCAGCAGGGTCAGCGAAGAGGGCGTAGCGGTCACGGCGCGGCTAGGTTCTGGAAAGACGCCCCGCGGGCCGGGGCGACGGCCGGTATTGTAGGGGTTCGCGCGCGGCCGATGGGGGCCGCCGCCTTCTGCCATAATACGCGCGTGCTCAAGATACCCTACGAATTCTGGATAGGCTGGCGCTATACCCGCGCCGGCCGCGGGCGGCGACGCGATCGCTTCATTTCCTTCATTGCCGCCAGTTCGATGGCAGGCATCGGCCTGGGCGTGGCCGCCCTGATCATCGTGCTGTCGGTGATGAACGGCTTCCAGAAGGAGGTCCGCGACCGCATGCTGTCGGTGCTGCCGCACATCGAACTCTATCCGGTGGGGGGCGAACGCGGCGCGGCGCTGGCGAGCTGGCGCGAATTGACCGCGCTCGCCAAGAAGAACCCCGAAGTCCAGGCCGGCGCGCCCTACGTGGCGGCGCAGGCCATGATCGCCCGCGACCAGGTGCTGCGCGGCGTGCAGGTGCGGGGCATCGAGCCCCAGGCCGAACGCGGTGTCTCCGACGTTGCGGGCCAGATGGTCGCCGGCTCGCTGGATGCCTTGCAGCCCGGCAGCTACGGCGTGGTGCTGGGGCGCGCGCTGGCGCAAGGACTGGGCGTGGGGCTGGGCGACCCCATTCTGATGCTGGCCCCGCAAGGCTCGGTGACGCCGGCCGGTTTCACGCCGCGCATGCGCCAGTTCACCGTGGTGGGCATCTTCGAGGCGGGGCACTACGAATACGATTCAAGCCTGGCGTTCGTGAACGTGGACGACGCCGCGCGGCTGTTCCGCGACAGCGGCATAGGCGGAGTGCGGCTGCGCATCGCCGACATGCAGAAGGCGCCGCAGGTGGCGCGCGAACTGGCGCAATTGCTGCCGCCCAACATCGCCGCGGCCGACTGGTCGCGCAACAACCGCACCTGGTTCGCCGCGGTGCAGACCGAAAAGCGCATGATGTTCCTTATCCTCGCGCTGATCATCGCGGTGGCGGCCTTCAACCTGCTTTCCTCGCTGGTGATGGCGGTGAACGACAAGCAGGCCGACATCGCGATATTGCGCACCCTGGGCGCCACGCCGGGCGAGATCGCCCGCATCTTCGTGGTGCAGGGGGCCTTGATCGGTGTCATCGGCACGCTGCTGGGCGTGGCCGGCGGAACGCTGATCGCCTATAACATCGACGTCATCGTGCCCGCGATCGAGCATGCGCTCGGCATCCAATTCCTGCCCCGGGACATTTATCTCATCACCGAATTGCCGTCCGATCCGCGCCTGTCCGACATCGTCACCATAGGCGTGACTTCGCTGGTGCTGTCGTTCCTGGCCACCCTGTATCCCAGCTGGCGTGCGTCGCGGCTGCAACCGGCGGAGGTGCTGCGCCATGACTGATCGACGCGTGGTGCTGGAAGGGCGGGGTATTTCCAAGACGTACGCCGAAGGCGATGCGCGGGTGACCGTGCTGCGTGGCGTGGACCTGCAGGTGCGCCAGGGCGAGATGGTGGCGCTGGTGGGCGCATCGGGCTCGGGCAAGAGCACGCTGCTGCACGTGCTCGGCCTGCTGGACAAGCCCAGTTCGGGCGAGGTCCTGCTCGACGGCCAGGCGGCGGAGGGTTTCAACGAAAAACAGCGCAGCCTGGCGCGCAACCGCAGCCTGGGCTTCGTCTACCAGTTCCACCACCTGCTGGCTGAATTCTCGGCGCTCGACAACGTGGCCATGCCGCTGATCGTGCGCCGCATGGATCGCGGGCAGGCCCGGCGGGCCGCGGCCGAGATGCTGGAGCAGGTTGGTCTCGCGGCCCGGGCCAGCCATCACCCGGGCCAGCTTTCGGGCGGCGAGCGCCAGCGCGTGGCGCTGGCCCGTGCTCTGGTGACGCGGCCGCTGTGCGTACTGGCCGACGAGCCCACGGGCAATCTCGATCGCCATACGGCGCGCGAGGTGTTCGGCCTGCTCAAGCGCCTGAACCAGCAGCTCGACATGGCTTTTGTGATCGTGACCCACGATGCCGAGCTGGCTGCGCTGGCCGACCGGCAATTGCGCATGGCCGACGGCGTGCTGGCGGCGGGGTGAACCCGGCCGCGCGCGTTGCTCGTCGCTACGCCTGGATACCGGCGGCCGGCGGGTTCGGCGGTAAAGTTGGTCCATGCTGATCGACACCCATTGTCATCTCGATGCGGCCGAATTCGACCGCGATCGCCTTCACGCCGCCGAACGGGCCCGGGAGTCGGGCGTGGGAGCCATCGTCATCCCGGCGATCGCGCGCGACAACTTCCAGGCCGTGCGGGACCTGGCCCATGGCGTCCCGGGCGGCGCCTATGCGCTCGGCATCCATCCCTTGTACGTGCGGCACGCCGACGATGCCGACCTGCAGCGGCTGCGCGACGCGGTGGCCGGCGCCATGGACGATCCGCGCTTTGTCGCCATAGGGGAAATCGGGCTGGATTTCTTCGTTGCCGAGATCGCAAGCGGACCCGAGCGTGAGCGGCAGGAGCATTTCTACCAGGCTCAGCTCAAGCTGGCCGCGGAGTTCGGCCTGCCGGTGCTGCTGCACGTGCGTCGTTCCCAGGACGTGCTGCTGAAGTACCTGCGGCGCATCGAGGTGCCGGGAGGCATCGCCCATGCCTTCAACGGCAGCCGGCAGCAGGCCGACCTGTTCGTGCAACGCGGCTTCGCGCTCGGCATGGGCGGAGAAATGACCTACGAACGCTCGCGCAACATCCGCCGTCTTGCCACGGATATCGATCTGTCGGCTCTGGTGCTGGAAACCGACGCGCCCGATATCCCGCCGGCGTGGCTGCCAAGGGATGACCGGCGCAACACGCCGGCCGAGCTGCCGCGCATTGCGCGGGTGCTGGGCGAGCTGCGGGGGTTGCCGGCCGACGAGATCGCCGCCGCCACGACGGCCAATGCGCGGCGCGTGCTGCCACGGCTGGCGGCCGTGCTCGAAGCGGCCGGCTGACCTCTCGCTTCCCTTGCTTGTGTCGCTCGAACGAGAGCGCTGGCGAGCCGCCTCGGCTCGAATCGTCCTAGCACGGGCTGCTTACGCGCCGCCGCATGCCTACCATCTCGGCCTTGGGTTGAGGGGAAGGCATGGTCCGTATCGCATTGGTGGCATTCGTGCTGGGGACGGCATGGGTGCACGGATTGCCGGCGGTTCCGCCCGCATGGATGGCGGCGGTAACCGGCGCGGCGTTGTTCGCGGGCTGCCTCCTGTGGGCAAGACGCGCACGCGGATGCCCCCGGGCTTGGCACCGGAACGCCGCCGCCGTCGCGGCCGGCCTGGTGGCGGGCACGGGGCTGGCGCTGGTGCGCATCGACGCGCGCCTGCAGGATGCGCTGGCGCACGAGCTCGAGAACGTGCCGGTGCAGCTCGATTACCTGGTGACGGGCCTGCCCGCCAAGACTGCCCGTGGCCAGCGCTTCGAGGCGAAGGTGCTGCGGGCGCCGCCGGGCGTGCCGTCGCGCGTGCAACTGGCCTGGTACGGCGCGGCGCCTGAAGCGGTACCCGGGCAGGTGTGGCGCGGGGCCGCGGTGTTCAAGCAGCCGCACGGCAGCCTCAATCCCCATGGTTTCGATTACGAAGCCTACCTGTTCGAGCACGGCATCCGCGCCACCGGGACGATGCGAGGCCGGCCCCGCCTGTTGGACGACCGGCCGGCGGCGGATTTCGGCGTGCTCGTCCAGCGCGCGCGCCACGCGAGCCGAGAGGCCTTGCGCGGCGCCCTGGGAGACCGGCGCTACGGGCCGGTGCTGACGGCATTGGCCATAGGCGACCAGGCCGGCGTGGGCAGGCGCGATTGGGAGACGTTCAGCCGCACCGGCATCACCCATCTCGTGTCCATCAGCGGCCTGCATGTGACGATGCTCGCCGCCCTGGCCGCGGGGCTGGTGCTGCAGGCATGGAAAGGCTGCCGTTGGGGCGGCGTGCGCCTGGCCGAACGCCATCCCGCGCAGGTCGTGGCCGCTGCGGCGGCGCTGGCCGTCGCCTGGCTGTACTGCCTGCTCGCGGGATGGGGCGTGCCGGCGCGGCGCACATTCTTCATGCTGGCAACGGTGGCGCTGGCAGCCGTGCTGCGCCTGCCGCTGTCCGGCTCGCGCGTGCTGGCGCTGGCGGCGGCGCTGGTGTGCGCGCTCGACCCCTGGGCGCCGCTCGCGCCGGGATTCTGGCTGTCGTTCGGCGCGGTGGCGCTGCTGGTGTTGGGCGGCAGCGGGCGCTGGCAGCGGCGCGATGCGAATGACGACCGCCAGGCATGGCGACGCCGCCTGGCCGCCGCTATGTGCGAAGGCGCCCGGGCGCAGGCGGTGCTTACGATAGGGCTGCTGCCGGCGCTGGCCCTGCTGTTCCAGCAGGTATCGCTGGTGTCGCCGCTCGCCAATGCATTGGCCATCCCCGTGGTCAGCCTGCTGGTCACGCCGCTTGCGCTGGGCGCGCTCGCCCTGTGCCTGGTGCCCGGCCTGGCCGGCGCCGGCGCGGTGCTGGCAGCGGCCGCGCATGCCTTGTTCGAATGGCTGATGTGGGCGATGCAATGGCTGGGCGACGCGGCCTTCGCCGCCTATGCGGTGGCGGCGCCGCCATGGCCGCTGGTGGCGCTCGGCCTCTTCGGCGCCGTGTGGGCGCTGCAACCCCGCGGCCTGCCCGGGCGCCGCCTGGCGCTGGTGCTGCTCGTCCCCATGCTGCTCTACCGGCCCGCGAGGCCGGAGCCCGGCGCCTGGCGCATGGCCTTGCTCGACGTGGGCCAGGGGAGCGCCATCGTGATCGAAACCGCGCATGCGACGCTGCTCTACGACACCGGTCCGCCCTATGGCGAAGAAGCCGACGCCGGCGCACGCGTCGTCTGGCCGTATTTGCGCGCCCGCGGCGTGCGTAAGCTGGACGACGTCGTCGTGTCGCATGCCGACGCCGATCATGCAGGCGGACTGCGTTCGGTCATGGCGGCGCTTGCCGTGGGGCGCATGCATGCGTCCTACGATCCGGAGCCGGCAGGCCTGGGCCGCGCGGCGTTCTCGCGTTGCGTCGCCGGGCAACGATGGACGCAGGACGGCGTGGAGTTCTCCTTCCTGCATCCGCAATCCGCGCCCGGCGACGTGCCCGCGCGGCAGCGCAATGCATACAGCTGCGTGCTGCGCGTGCGAGGCGCGCACCATACGGCCTTGCTGACTGGCGACATCGGCGCGGCGGAAGAGGCGCTCCTTGCCGCAAAGACGGATCTCTCCGCCGACGTCGTGGCCGTGCCGCATCACGGATCGCGTGGATCGTCGAGCAACGCCCTGGTCGCCGCCACGGGAGCCTCGCATGCGGTGGCCCAGGCCGGCTACCTGAACCGCTATCGCCATCCCCATCCGCTGGCCGTGCGGCGCTGGGAAGCCGCGGGCGCCGTCTTCCATCGCACCGATGCGCATGGCGCGCTGGTGTTCGTTTCCGATGCCGAAGGATTGCACGTCGAGCGCGAGCGGGAGCGCCGGCGGCGATACTGGCATGCGAGGCGGCCTGGATGATCCGCCAGCGATACGCATCTGCCGGGCCTCTCGACGGATGCCCGGCCGTCGCGAACGGATCCCGGCGCTCGCTACAATTCCGGTTTCGCTCCCAAGGAACGCTCTCATGAATCGAGACGCCCATCCCGGCGCCGGCCAGCCTCGCCTGGAGTACGTGACCTGCCTGAGTCCGGCCGGGCTGCATCGCATGGCGTACTGGGAGTGGGGCGATCCCGCCAACGACCGGGTGCTGGTCTGCGCGCACGGGCTCACGCGCACGGGGCGCGATTTCGACGTCCTCGCACGGCGCATGTCCGACCGCTATCGCGTGGTGTGTCCCGACGTGGTCGGCCGCGGGCGTTCCGACTGGTTGAGCAACCCCGCCTACTACACGGTGCCGCAATACGTGGCCGACATGATGCCGCTGCTGGCCCGGGTGCAGGCCGAGACGCTGCACTGGTTCGGCACGTCGATGGGCGGATTGATCGGCATGGCGCTGGCCGGCCTGCAGGCGTCTCCCATCGACAAGCTGGTGCTCAACGACGTGGGGCCGCGCCTCGATCCGCTGGCGCTTTCCCGGATCGGCCAATACCTCGGCAAGGCGCCGGCATTCGCCAGCTTCGACGAGGCCAGGGCGTATGTGAGCACGGTGTCCGCATCGTTCGGCGAGCATACCGACGAGCAATGGGATGCGCTCACGCGCTACGCCGTCCGCCAGTCCGACGGGCCGGACGGCCCCTGGGTCATGCACTACGATCCGGCCATTGCCGAGGCCTTCGCGGCGGTGGATCCGGCCTCGATGATCGCGGCCGAGGCGGCGCTCTGGCACGTGTACGCGAACATCGAGTGCCCCATTCTCATCGTGCGCGGCGAGCGCTCGGACCTGCTCAGCGACGATACCGCCCAGCAGATGCTGGTGCGCAATCCCCACGCCCGGCGGGTCGACATCCCGGGGGTCGGCCATGCGCCCACCTTCATGACCGAGGCGCAGCTCGAGATCGCCGAGCGTTTCCTCATGGAGCGAGGCTAGGGCGCGCTCGGGGAGTCGGCATGACACGACCCCGCTCTTTCCGTCGGCGGTGGCCTGCTATGCTTGCGGCTCCGAATATGCTCCATAACGAGGAAATCCCATGAGCATCGAGCGCTTCAGCGTTGGCAAACGCATGTCCGAAATGGTCGTCCACGGCGGCGTGGCCTATCTTGCCGGGCAAGTGGCCGAGGATCCCAGCCAGGACACCGCGGGCCAGACCCGCCAGGTGCTGGCCGCCATCGACAAGCTGCTGGCAGCCGCAGGCACCGACAAGACGCGTATCTTGCGCGCCCAGATCTTCCTGGCCGATATCGCCGATTTCGCCGCCATGAATTCGGTCTGGGACGCCTGGGTGCCGGCCGGCAACACGCCCGCCCGCGCCACGGTCGAGGCCAAGCTGGCCGCGCCGGAGTACAAGGTCGAGATCGTCGTTACCGCCGCGGTCTGATCGCGCTCGCCGGGCGGCGCCGTCAGCGGGGCAGCGCCAGCCCGGCTCCCAACGGATCCTGCCGGTAGTAGCGTGCCAGCAGTGCATACCATTCGGGCATCGCCTGCAACAGTGGCGCCGGGTGGACGAAGAACGCCTCCGAGCTGACGGCGAAGAATTCCGCCTCGTCCGTCGCGGCGTAAGGATCCAGCGGCAATCGGGCATACCAGGGATCGGCCTCTTCGGATTCCGGGTCGACGTCGGGCGGTATGGCCGCTTCGATGGCCTCCAGCTGCGCCAGCAGCGCATCGAAGCTGCGTTCGAGGACGCTGCGCCACAGCCGGGGCTTGATGTCGGGATGGGCGTGCAGGCTGGGCATGCCGTCGGCCTCGCCGTGCTGCAGGTCCAGCTTGTGGGCGAATTCGTGGATCACCACGTTGAAGCCCTGGGGCCGGTCCTCGCCGGGGCCCGCGTCTTCCCAGGACAGTACCACGGGCCCACCGTCCCAGGCCTCGCCCGCCGCTTCCTCGACATATTCGTGGACGACGCCGTCCTCGTCCACGTCGGTACGGGGAATGAGGAATCCGCCCGGATAGACGATGATCTCGGACCAGCCTTCGTAGAGGCCGGGATCCAGGTTCAGGATGGGCAGGCAGGCCTGCACGGCGATGGAAAGGCGGATCGGATCCGTCAGGACCTGGCCCGCGGCCCCGGTCATGGCCTTGCTGGCCAGGAACCAGGCCACCCGCGCCCGCAAGGCGTCGCGCTCGTCAGCCGTCAGGCGAGCGAGGAAGGCGTGCGAAGCCAGCGTTTGGGTCCATAATTCCGGATTGATGCGCGCCTGCATCTTCGCCACGCGGTTTTTCGAGGCGCCGCGGGCAAACAGCCATCCCAACATACAATGAAGTTCCTGGTGGATAAGCCACTAGAGTACCGCGCCACGCTCGAGCTTGGCCGGCGCCGCGCAAAGTTTGAAACGATGAACGAATCCGCCCTTGATGCCTCCGACGCGCTGTCGGCGACCTTCGGCCCCGCCTGGCAGCAGGCGGCCGATGCCGGCCTGTCGGAATCGGCGCGGCAGGAGCTGCGCAAGGCGCTGGAGTGGTCGCTGCCGCGCTACGCGCGCGAACCGGCGATCGCCGAAGGCGAAGGCTGGGCCGAGCACGCCGCCGGGGTGGTGGCGATCCTTGCCGGCCTGCAGGTGGACGGGCATACCCGCATGGCGGCGCTGCTGGCGAACGCCGTGGGCGACCGGGAGGTCAGCGCCAATCCGCACAAGGATCCGGTCACGCTGCAGTTCGGCGCCGAGATCGGGCGGCTGGTGCACGGCTACCGCGCGCTGATCCGGCTCGGCCAGGTCACGCGCGACGCCAGCGACGCCTCGGCCGGCACCGGCGCGCAGGCCGAGATGTTGCGCAAGATGCTGCTGGCGATGGCGGCCGACCTGCGCATCGTGCTTATGCGCCTGGCTTCGCGCCTGCAGACCTTGCGCTGGCACGCCCAGCACAAGGTGCCGCTGCCCGAGGCCCTGGCGCGCGAAACGCTGGAGCTGTACGCGCCGCTGGCCAATCGACTGGGCATCTGGCAGGTCAAGTGGGAAATGGAAGACCTGGCCTTCCGTTTCCTGGAGCCGGTGCGCTACAAGGAAATCGCCGGCCTGCTGGAGGAAAAGCGGGTCGAACGCGAAGCCTTCATCGCCGACGCCATCGCCCGCGTGCGCAATGCCCTGGAAGGGGCGGGCATCGCGGCCGAGGTCACGGGGCGCCCCAAGCACATCTACAGCATCTGGAACAAGATGCGCAACCGGCGCCTGAACTTCGCGGATCTCTACGACCTGCGGGCGCTGCGCATCATCGTCGACGACATCCGCACCTGCTATACGGTGCTCGGCCTGGTGCACCATCTCTGGACGCCGGTGCCGGACGAGTTCGACGACTACATCTCGCGCCCCAAGCCCAACGGCTACCGTTCCCTGCATACGGTGGTGTACGACCACGACGGCCGCCCGTTCGAGGTCCAGATCCGCACGCGAGAAATGCACCAGTTCGCCGAGTTCGGCATGGCCGCGCACTGGCGCTACAAGGAGGCCGGCGCCAAGGGGGGGCAGGTCACCGCCGATTCCGAATACGACCGCAAGCTGAGCTGGATACGGCAGCTGCTGGCGTGGAAGGCCGACGTCCAGGTCGACGACGAGCTGGGCCAGGCCGCGCTCAATTCGCTGGCTGACAGCATCTATGTGCTGACGCCCCAGGCGCGTGTCATCGAATTGCCGCCCGGGGCCACGCCGGTCGATTTCGCCTACCAGGTCCACACCGACCTCGGCCACCGCTGCCGCGGCGCGCGGGTCGACGGCGTCATGGTGCCGCTCAATACGCGCCTGGCCACCGGCCAGACCGTGGAGGTCATCACCGCCAAGTCGGGCGGCCCCTCGCGCGACTGGCTCAATCCCCAGCTGGGCTATCTTGCGAGCCAGCGCTCGCGTGCCAAGGTGCGCGCCTGGTTCAACGCCATCGACATTCAGGAGCGCATTGCCCAGGGCCAGGGCATGCTGGAAAAAGAATTGCAGCGGCTGGGCAAGACCGCCACCAACCTGGAGCTCCTCGCCCAGCAGCTGGGATTCGCCTGCACCGAGGATCTGTACGTCGCTCTGGCCAAAGACGAGTTCAGCCTGCGCCACGTCGCGGCCGCCTTCGAGGCGCCGCCGCCCGACACGGCGTCCGACCTGTCTGCGCTGACGCGCGACAGCCGTCCCGAGAGCGCGGTGCACGCCGGCAAGAGCGGCGTGCTGGTGGTCGGCGTGGATTCGCTGCTTACCCAGTTGGCCAAATGCTGCAGGCCGGCGCCGCCCGACCTGATATCGGGATTCGTCACGCGCGGGCGCGGCGTCTCCATCCACCGCTGCGATTGCAAGAGTTTCCGCGCGCTGGCCAAGCGCGAACCCGAGCGGGTCATCGACGTCACCTGGGGCGATACGCGCGACGCCGTCTATCCGGTGGACATCGTGGTGCTCGCCAACGACCGCCACGGCCTGCTGCGCGACATTTCCGAGGTCTTTGCGCGCCAGCGCATCAACGTCATCGGCGTCAATACGCAGAGCCGGCAGGCCATCGCCCGCATGGTGTTCACCGCCGAGGTCGGAAACGGCGAACACCTGGTCCGGGCGCTGGCGGGCATCCGCGAGGTGCCAGGCGTGCTGGAGGCGGACCGCCGCTAGGGGCGAGTCCCGGAGACGCGCACCCGGGCCGCGGCCCGCGCCTGCCGGTAGGCGATCCAGTCGTCATGGTCGATCGGCGCTGCCGTGCCCATCAAGCGGGGTTCGATGGGGTAGTAATGGCAGCGCAGGACCCGGCCCGCCACCTGCAGGTCGATTTCGCGGCGCACGAACAGCGAGTCGCCATCCGGATCGTATTCCTCGACCTGGTCCATCGCCGCCAGCAGCGCGTCGTCCACCGCATAGACCTCGCCCCTTACGCGCAAAGCGGAGCCGGGCTGGTCGATGAGCCCCGGCCAATCGCCGAAATCCACCAGGCGACCGGCCACGCACGCCGGGCCGAGGTGCTCGGGCGCGGGCAAGCCGAGGCGGTGCGCCATACGCTCGAGATCGTTGATTTCGCCGCGGCGCAAAGTGCCGTAGACAAAGACATGGGGCATGGTCACGCCTTTTTCGAGACCGGCGGGCCGATGGGGCGGCTGGCCGGGCAGAATTCGCCCGTCTGCAGCGCGTCGAGTGTCCGTAGGGCCTCCTCGGGGTTGCGGCCTACCTTGAGATTATTGACCGATACGTGCTGGATGGTGTTGTCGGGATCCACGAGGAAAGTGGCGCGCAGCGCGACGCCTTCGGTGCGGTCGCGGATGCCGAGCTGATCCACCAGCGCACCGGCGCTATCGGCGAACTGGTAGTGGTTCAGCCGCGAGAGGGCCGCGGTCTCCCGCCGCCAGGCGAGCTTGGCGTATTCGCTGTCCACCGAGCCGCCCAGCAACACCGCGCCGCGCTGGGCGAACTGATCGGCCAGCGCCGCAAAGCCGGCGATCTCGCTGGCGCAGATTTCCGAAAAATCCTTGGTCGTGAAATAAATCACCTTCCACTTGCCGGGGAAGGATGTCTCGCTCACGGTTTCGAACGCCGACGCGCCGTTTTCCTCGGGCTCATTGAAGCCCGGCTTGATGCCGTGCACCTTGAAGGGGTCGAGCTTGGCACCGACGGTTTTCATAGTCACTCCTCGCGCTGGGCCGGCTTCGCAGGAGCAACGGCGGCGGGCCGCCTATTTGGCATCGGCCGTTTTTTGCGAGGAAGCCGGCAGGGTGATGCGGGCGGTCAGGCCGCCGCCATCCCGGTTCAAAAGGTTTAGGGTACCACCGGCACGTTGCAGCAAACGCTTGACGATCGCCAGGCCCAGGCCGGCGCCGCCGGCGTTCGTCCGCGCGTCGGACCCGCGGGTGAACGGCCGCAGGAGCCGCGGCACGTCTTCGGGCTTGACGCCGGGGCCGTGATCGGAGACGTCGATCAGCACGTTGGTGCCCTGGCTGCTTACCGTGAGGTCGATGTGCGGCGGTTCGCCCGCCTTGTGTCCGTAGCGGCGCGCGTTCTCGAGCAGGTTGCCGACGGCGCGTTGCAAGTCGGCCGAGGCGATGCGCGCCCACAGGTTGGGCGTGATCGTGACTTGCAGCGATCCCCCCAGCGCCTCGGTATGGCTGCATTCGCGCTCGACCATCTCGGAGACCAGCTCGGAAATGTTGTTGTTGCGATCGGGCGAGCTGGAGGGGCGGGCGTACTCCATGAACTGCCCGATGGTGCGGTCGATCTGGGCGAGGTCTTCGTCCACCGCGTCGCGGCTGGCTTCGGACACGCCGCTCAGTTCGATTTCCAGCCGCAGCCGCGCCAGCGGCGTGCGCAGGTCGTGGGAGATGCCTGCCAGCATCAAGGCCCGGTCGGCCTCGGCGCGGTCCAGCTCTTCGACCATGCGGTTGAAGTTCGTGTTGACCCGGCGGATCTCTTCCGGACCGCTTTCGGGCAGCGGCGGCGGCGTTTCGCCGCGCGACAGGGCCAGCGTGGCGCGCGACAGGCGCGACAGCGGCCGGTTGACGAAGCCCACGATTACCGCGGCGCCCAGCAGCGACAGGAGCAGGGCGGCCGCGCCCCATCCCAGCCACTCGACACCGGGCACCCGTTCGGCCCGGTCGCGCTCGACCACCATCCAGTAGTCGTCGTCATCGATGGAGAAGCTGACCCACAGGCCGGGAATGCGGTTGACTTCCCAGGCGACGATGGTTTCCGGCCCGAGCCGGTCGATGACCTGCTCCTCCACCCGTTGCAGGACCTGCCGGTCCGGCAGGCGCACGGTGATGTCGTCTTTTTCGTGGGGATAGACCTGGATGCCTTCGTTGGTGGCCAGGTCAAGCAGCAGGTAGCGGCGTTCCTGCGGTGCGGAATGGATGAGGGCGGCGCGGGTGATGTTGACGACGGTGACGATCTGCTGGGCCACTTGCTGCGCGCGCGGCTCGACCTCCATGCTGCGGAAAGCCTGCAGCCAGGCTGCAAGGCTCGCCGTCATCAGCACGGTAAGCAATAGGAAGGTTCGACTGAACAAACCCAGCCTGGACGCGACGCGCAGGGCGACCGACATGGATGCCTACGAGCGTATCAACTGCCCCCATCGGGTACGAACACGTAGCCGAGGCCCCATACCGTCTGGATGAACACAGGTTTGGCCGGGTCGGGCTCGATCAGCTTGCGCAGCCGAGAGATCTGCACGTCCAGGCTGCGGTCGAAGGCTTCGTATTCGCGGCCGCGCGCCAGTTCCATCAGCTTGTCTCGCGACAGCGGGATCTTCGGGTGGCGGGCGAATACCTTGAGCACGGAGAACTCGCCCGTGGTCAGGGCCACCGGTTCGTTGTCGCGCGTGAGTGTGCGGGTGGCCAGGTTCAGCACATAGGGACCGAAGGTGACCGACTCGTTGTCCTGGCTGGGGGCGCCGGGATGCTCCTCCGGTCCGCGGCGGCGCAGCACCGCGTTCACGCGGGCCAGGAGTTCGCGCGGGTTGAAGGGCTTGGGCAGATAGTCGTCGGCACCCATCTCGAGGCCGACGATGCGGTCGACGTCCTCGGCCTTGGCCGTGAGCATGATGATGGGGGTGCTGTCGCGGGCGCCGCGCAAACGGCGACAGATCGACAGGCCGTCCTCGCCGGGCAGCATGAGGTCCAGGACGAGCAGGTCGAAACGCTCGCGTTGCCAAAGCTTGTTCATCGTCTGGGCGTTTTCGGCGACCCATACCGAGAAGCCTTGTTCAGCGAGATAGCGGCGCAGCAGGTCGCGCAGCCGCACGTCGTCGTCGACGACAAGGATTTTTTTGGGGGCATTGGCTAGTGACATGGCGCGAATGTAACGGAGGCTTTTGGATCAATCCAGGGAGGGACATTGCTTGTTACATAAATGCTCGTTTCGACACTTCGACGTCTATGACGCTGTTATGGGTCCATCGTATGATTGAAACGTGAACAAAGTATTCGACTCCACGCGTTCGACCGGCCCCAGCGCGGCCATCATGCTGGGTGGACTGGTCGTGATGATAACGGTATTGGCGGCTGGTGCGGCCATCGGGCAGGTCCGGGACCCCCGTGCCGCCCGCGCCGACGCCGGCCGGCGCGTTTCCGGCAACATGGTCAGCCAGGTCGAGAACGCCGTTACGGAAGCGGCCGGTGCGCAAGCCGGCGCATCGACGGTCGAGGGCCCATCCGGCGTCATGCGCGCCTCCATGGGGTCCTGGGCCGGGCCCGTCAGTCCCGACGAGCGGCGCCAGGTGCCGCGCAGGCTGTCCTCGGAAGAGCGCCTGCTGCTGCGCCAGGAAATCCGTCGCGCCAGCGAAGAAGTGTACGAACCGTACCGTAAACACAAACACTAGGGTGCGTCGGCGCCCGGTAAGCAACGTGTTGTGAACAACCGCAGCCAACGGCCCGTATAGACCGGCTTCTGGTCTTACAATTGCAGCCCATGTCGCTGCATATCCTTTCCCTCGAAACTTCTTCCGCCTGCTGCGGCGTGGCGCTGTTGCGCGCCGCAGCAGGCGCCGTCGACATTTTCGGCCGCGAGCACGTGGGCGTGCAGGAGCATTCGGCCAGGCTGTTGCCCATGGTGGAGGAAGTCCTGGCCGAGGCGGGAATCGCCCGGTCGGCGCTGGATGCGATCGCGTTCGGGCAGGGGCCCGGGGGCTTCACCGGCCTGCGCGTGGCGTGCGGCGTCGCCCAGGGACTGGGATTCGCCCTTGGACGTCCGCTGGTGCCGGTGGTCTCGCATGCGGCCGTCGCCCAGCAGGTCGATGACGACGGCGGGCGTGCGCTCGTGGTGGCAATGGATGCGCGCATGCAGGAAATCTACCTGGCCGTCTACCGCAAGCTGGCCGATGACAGGCTGGAAACGCTGCTTGCCCCGCAGCTGATGGCCGGAGAGGGGCTGGAGCCATGGGTCCGCGCCCGCCTGGCCGGCATGGTGGCGGGAACGCCGCTGCTGCTGTGCGGCGATGCGGCGGCCGCCTACCCCGAGGCCTTCTCCGGCTTCGGGCTGCACGAACGGGGCCAGCCCGAGCGGCCGACGGCGGCCGCGGTTGCGCGGCTGGCCCATGCGGCCTATCTGCGCGGCGAGACCGTCGCGCCGGAACTGGCCGCGCCGCTGTACGTGCGCGACAAGGTGGCTTTCACGACATCGGAGAGGCAAGCCGGAGCGGGAGGCAACCCCCGGGTCGCTACACAGGGAGCGCAATCATGAGTGCGGTGCAAGGCCGGGCGCCGATCGATGCGGCGCGGATCCTGGCTGGGTGGGCGCAGGCGTGCCGGCCGATGGGCGAGGGGGACCTCGAGCAGGTCGACGCGGTCGAGCGGCAGATCTACTCCTTCCCCTGGACGCGCGGCAACTTCGCCGATTCGCTGCGCTCCGGCTACGACGCCTGGGTCGTCCGCGACGGCGCGCAATTGCTCGGCTACTGTGTCTCAATGGTGGCGCTGGACGAGGCACACCTGCTGAACATCAGCGTCGCCCCGACGGCCCAGGGCCGCGGACTGGGCCGCAGGCTGCTGGCCTGGGTCGAGCAGCGCGCGGCGGTCCATCACGCGCGCAGCCTGCTCCTGGAGGTGCGTCCTTCCAATGCGGTCGCCAAGGGCATGTACGAGCGCGCGGGCTACGAGCGCATCGGGCTGCGGCGCGGCTATTATCCGGCGGCCAGGGGCAGGGAGGATGCCATCGTGATGCGCAAGATGCTGGTCTTGCCCGATACGGGGGATGCCCATGGCGGCTGACCGCAGCGAGCCCGGGATCGATCCGGTCCGCCGCGCGTGGCTGCGCGAGCTGGGCATCGAGCGGTTGTGGAACCTGCCGGCGGGAGCCGCCGCATCGCCGCCGCTTGTACAAACCGAACATGGCGATCGCGGCGAGGCGGAGGACGACCGTGTCCAGCCGCAGTCCGGGACCGATGCGCCGGCCTTGGCCGATGCGCGTGCGACTCCCGAAACGACCGAACCCGAGGCGATCCTCGAGCCCGGCATGGCGCTCGCGGATGCCGCGTCGTCTCCCGCGCCGGTGGACCCGGAGCAGGCATGGACCACCCTGGAAGACGAGGTCCGGAACTGCGTCGCCTGCGGACTGTGCAAGGGACGCACCCAGACCGTGTTCGGCACGGGTTCGCGCAAGGCGCGATGGATGCTGGTGGGCGAGGCGCCGGGCGAGCAGGAAGACAGGCAGGGCGCGCCCTTCGTGGGCCGTTCTGGCAAGCTTCTGGACAGCATGCTGGCCGCCATCGGCCGTTCGCGCCAGGCGGACGTGTTCATCGCCAACGTCATCAAGTGCCGCCCGCCGGGTAACCGCGATCCGCTGCCCGAGGAGGTCGCGCGCTGCAGCCCCTATCTCATGCGGCAGATCGCCCTGCTCAATCCCGACATGATCCTGGTGCTGGGCCGGTTCGCGGCGCAGACGCTGCTCGAGACCGACGCGCGCATAGGCAGCCTCCGAGGCAGGGTGCATGCCTTGTCGGTAGAGGGGAAGTCCGTGCCGGTGGTGGTCAGCTACCACCCGGCCTATCTGCTGCGCAGCCCCGCCGAGAAGATCAAGGCGTGGCAGGATCTGCGGCTGGCTTTGTCGGTGGGCGGCGCCTAGGGGGCCTTCCGGTCAGTCCCGGTGCAGGGCCGTGCCATGGGCGCGGCTGCCGATCACCAGGTCCAGGTCGGGATGGGTGCGGTGATTGTGGCGGTTCCAGATCATGATGAGCACCATCAGGCATGCTACGAGCGTGCCGAAGATGATGATGATGGTGTTGATGGGAATCTCCATTCCCAGCATGAGCGAGTAGGCCGCCACCATCAGCAGGATGTTGAGCTGCTCGTTGAAATTCTGGACAGCGATCGAATGCCCGGCCGACAGCAGCACGTGGCCGCGGTGCTGGAGCAGCGCGTTCATCGGTACCACGAAGAATCCGCCCAGGCCGCCGATGGCGATGAGCAGCGTATAGACGAACCACGGTTCGTAGGCGAGCGGCATCAGCATCACCACCAGGCCCATGAGCACGCCCATGGGGAGCACCGCCAGCGCGTGATGCAGCGGCACTTTGCCGGCCAGTGTCGCGCCGAGGATGGTGCCTACCGAAGCCACGCCCATCAGGATCGAGGCCTTGTTCAGCGGCAGGCCGAGCTGGACGCGGCCCCACTCGATGACGATCAACTGTAGCGTTGCGCCGGCGCCCCAGAAGAGGGTGGTGACCGCCAGGGATATCTGGCCGAGCTTGTCGCGCCACAAGGTGGCGACGAAACAGCCGAAAGTGGCCAGCAGCTTGATGGGGTTGCGTTGCTGCTGGGGATAGTCGACGCCGGTGGACGGAATGAGCAGATTGAAGACGGCGGCCACGAGATAGACCAGGGCGATGACCACGATGGCGGCCTCGGCCGGGGTTTCCAGTTCGGGACCCAGGCCGCCCAGGTCGATGGACAGCAGCCAGGCGGATACCTTCGGGCTGATCAGCGCGCCGCCCAGGACCACGCCCAGAATGATGGACACGACGGTGAGCCCTTCGATCCAGCTATTGCCCTTGACCAGCTGCTCGGGCGGCAGCAGCTCGGTAATGATTCCGTACTTGGCGGGCGAGTACGCCGCGGCGCCGATGCCGACCAGCGCATAGGCCGCGCACACGGTATAGACCTGGTGCTCGTCGGCCAGGCCGAGGCTGGCATGGGCGAACATCATCAGGCAGCCGATGATCTTCACCGAGTTGGTGGCGAACATCACCCGGCCCTTGGGGAAGGAATCGGCGAACGCGCCGACGAAGGCGGCCAGCAGCACGTAGGCGAGGGCGAACGACCACTTGATCATGGGCGTCATCCAGTCCGGCCCGTCCAGTTGCTGGATCAGCGCGATGGCGGCGATGAAAAGCGCATTGTCGGCAAGCGAAGAAAAGAACTGCGCTGCCATGATCAGATAAAAGCCGCGTTTCATCGGTTGGGGCGAGACTCGTGTGCCTTGTGAGTGGATCGGAAAGTGCCGCACTCGGGGCACTACGGCAGGATGCATGCCGCGCATCGTAGCGCACGATTTATAGCACGCGGATGCGGGACGCTTGCGATTGCGTCCGGGCCGATCTGATGGTACTTACCCGCGGATGTTGCTGCCCGGGGTGAATTCCTGGAGCTGCACGGCCGGCTGGGGCTCCCATCCCGGCTTGCGGTGTTCCGCGACCACGTTGGTGTAGATGCCGCCGCGCACGTACCACTTGGCGGTGATCCGCATGAAGCGGGGCGACAGCGCGCGCGCGAGGTCGTCCAGGATTTCGTTGGTCACGGCTTCGTGGAACTTGCCCTCGTTGCGGAAGCTCCAGGCGTAGAGCTTGAGGCTCTTGAGCTCGACGCAGAGCTGGTCGGGGACGTAGTCGATCACGAGCACGGCGAAGTCCGGCTGCCCCGTCATCGGGCACAGGCAGGTGAATTCCGGCACCTCGATATGGATCTGGAAGTCCCGCCCGGGGCTGGGGTTGGCGAAGGTGTCGAGACTCTTGCTGGGTTGAGAAGGCATGTGCTTGCGCTTTATACGTAACGAAAGTGAAAAAAAGGCCGCGGCGACGGCGCCAGGCGTACCTTGCCGATGACCCTTTGGTATTATACGGAGCACTGAATGAGCCCACCCCCTCCGCGCTGCGCGCGTCCCCTCGAGGGGCGGACCGGCGGAGCCGGATCCGCGGTGCCCTGGGTCGGTTAGGGCGGATGATTCCGTGGTGGCGGCACGCCACGTTTTGTCCGACCGTTTCGGTGCATGTCGGTTCCTTTTCCAGCCCTTTTAATCGAAGCTTCGTTTTCCGGTGCGACTTACCCAGATCAAACTCGCAGGTTTCAAGTCGTTCGTCGACCCCACGTCCATCCAGGTGCCCAGCCAGCTGGTCGGGGTGGTGGGCCCCAACGGCTGCGGAAAGTCCAACATCATCGATGCGGTGCGCTGGGTCCTGGGCGAGTCCAAGGCGTCGGAGCTGCGCGGCGAGTCCATGCAGGACGTGATCTTCAACGGTTCGGTCAACCGCAAGCCGGCGGCGCGCGCGTCGGTGGAGCTGGTATTCGACAACTCCGAGGGCCGGGCCTCCGGGCAGTGGAGCCAGTACGGCGAAATCGCCGTCAAGCGGGTCCTCACCCGCGACGGCACCAGCAGCTATTTCGTCAACAACCAGCAGGTGCGGCGGCGCGACATCCACGACATCTTCCTCGGCACCGGCCTGGGCGCCCGCGGCTACGCGATCATCGGGCAGGGCATGATCTCGCGCATCATCGAAGCCCGCCCCGACGAACTGCGGGTTTTCCTTGAAGAAGCCGCCGGAGTGTCGCGCTACAAGGAGCGGCGCCGGGAAACCGAGAACCGCCTGTCCGACACCCGCGAGAACATGACCCGGGTCGAGGACATCCTGCGCGAGCTTTCCACGCAACTGGAAAAGCTCGAGGCGCAGGCCGAGGTCGCCCAGCGCTACCAGGCTTTCCAGGCCGACAGCGAACAAAAGCAGCGTTTCCTCTGGCTGCTCAAGAAGCGCGAGGCCGACGCCGATCGCTCGCAGTACGCGCTGGCCATCGAGCAGGCGCAGACCGACCTCGAGGCCGCCACGGCCAACCTGCGCAAGCTCGAAGCCGACCTCGAGGGCACGCGGCAGGCCCACTACGCCGCCAGCGACGCGGTCCATGCCGCCCAGGGCGGGCTATACGAGGCCAACGCCGAGGTGAGCCGGCTGGAGGCCGAGATCAAGTACGTGGTCGAGGCGCGCAACCGCATGCAGGCGCAACTGGCCCAGTTGCAGCAGCAGATCGCCCAGTGGAACGAGCAGCACGAGACCGGCAGCGAACAGCTGGCCCAGGCCGAGGAAGACCTGGCCGTGGGCGAGGCCCGCGCCGAAGAGGCACGGATCGTGGCCGAAGAGGCCCAGGCGCAGTTGCCCGACATCGAGGCCAAGGTGCGCGATGCCGCCTCCGGCCTTTCCGAGCTGCGCAGCGCGCTGTCGCAGGTCGAGCAGAATCTGGCCCTGACCGCGCAGGAGCAGCGCGAGGCCGACCGCCAGCTCCAGGCCCTGGCGCAGCGTCGCGAGCGCCTGGAACTGGAGGAGCGCAACCTGCAGCGCCCCGATCCGGCGCGGCTGGAGCAACTCACCGGTGACCTGGCCGATACCGAGCAGCGTGTCGCCCAGGCCCAGCAGGAACTCTCCGCGCTGGAAGACCAGCTTCCCCAGGTCGATGCGGGACGTCGCCAGGCGCAAGAGCTGGTGCAGAAGGAAGCGGCGGCCGTCTCGCAGATCGAGGCGCGGCTCTCCGCGCTTACCCGCCTGCAACAGGACGTGCAGAAGCAGGGGGCGCTGCATCCCTGGCTGGAAAAGCACGAGCTGACCCAGCTCGGCCGCCTGTGGCAGAAGCTGCATATCGAACCGGGCTGGGAAACCGCGCTGGAAGCGGTGCTGCGCGAACGCCTCGCGGCGCTCGAGGTCAGCAACCTGGAATGGGCCAAGGCCTTCTTCGGCGATGCCCCGCCGGCCCGGCTGGCGTTCTACCAGATGCCGCCCGCCGCCGCGCCGGCCGCCGCGCCCGCGGCGCTGACGCCGCTGACTTCGCTGCTGCGCATCAGCGATCCCGGCCTGCGCGCACTGATGGCCGACTGGCTCCGCGACGTCTACACGGCCGCCGACGCTTCGCAGGCGCTGGCCGCCCGTACCCAATTGCCCGAAGGGGGCCACTTCGTCGTCAAGGAAGGGCATCTCATCGGCCACAACAGCGTGCGTTTCTACGCGCCCGATTCCGAGCAGGCCGGCATGCTGGCGCGCCAGCAGGAGATCGAGAACCTGCAGCGCCAATTGAAGGCGCAGCAGCTCATCGCCGACGAGGCGCGCTCCGCCGTGGCCCGGGCCGAAGCCGCGTACCAGCAGGTCGCGCAGGCCTTGCCCGCCTCGCGCCAGCGGCTGGCCGAAGTCACCCAGCGCCTGCATGCCATCCAGCTCGAGCATTCCAAGCTCGCGCAGCAGGCCGCGCAGTCCGAGGAGCGCGCCGCGCGCATCCAGGAAGAACGCGCGGAACTGGAAGCCCAGGAGGAAGAGGCCCGCATCCGCAAGGAAGAGGCCGAGGGCCGCTTCGAGATCCTCGACACCGAACTGGGCGACAAGCAGTCGGCCTTCGAAGAAGCCCAGATGGCCCAGGAGCAGCGCGAGGCCGAGACCCAGCGCGCCCGCGAGCGCCTGCGCGAACTCGAACGCGCCGCGCAGGAGGCCAGCTTCGCCGAGCGCGGCCTGCGGGCCCGCATCGACGAGTTGCGCCGCAACCTGCAACTGGCCGGCGAGCAAAGCCAGCGCGCCGCCACCGAGGCCGAACGGGTGCAGCAGGAGCTGCGCGTACTGGACGACGCCGCGGCCCAGGCCGGCCTGCAGGCGGCGCTCGAACTTCGCAGCGAACGCGAGAAGGTGCTGAACCTCGCCCGCATCGAAATGGACACGCTGGCCGCACAATTGCGCGCGGCCGACGAGCAGCGCCTGGCCCTGGAGCGCTCGCTGGAGCCGCTGCGCGGCCGCATCACCGAATTGCAGCTCAAGGAGCAGGCGGCGCGTCTGGCGCAGGAGCAGTACGCCGAACAGTTGGCCGGCCAGGAACTGGACCTGGCGGCGCTGGGCGAGCAGCTCGACGCCTTGCCCAAGGAATGGCAGCGTCCCAACTGGCTGCAATCGGAGCTGCAGCGCCTGGCGCGCGAGATCGCCGCGCTGGGCGCCGTCAACCTGGCAGCGCTCGACGAGCTGAACGCCGCCCGCGAACGCAAGGCCTACCTCGACGCCCAGCAGACCGACCTGCAGGCGGCCATCGACACGCTCGAAGACGCCATCCGCAAGATCGACCGCGAGACCCGCCAGCTGCTGCAGGAAACCTTCGATACGGTCAACCGCAACTTCGGCGAGCTCTTCCCCTCGCTGTTCGGCGGCGGCGAAGCCAAGCTGGTCATGACCGGCGAGGAAATCCTGGACGCGGGCGTCCAGGTCATGGCCCAGCCCCCGGGCAAGCGCAACAGCACCATCCACCTGCTGTCGGGCGGCGAAAAGGCGCTCACCGCGACCGCGCTGGTGTTCGCCATGTTCAAGCTCAATCCGGCGCCGTTCTGCCTGCTCGACGAGGTGGACGCGCCGCTGGACGACGCCAACACCGAGCGTTATGCCAACCTGGTCCGCCGCATGAGCGAGCAGACGCAGTTCCTGTTCATCTCGCACAACAAGATCGCCATGGAGATGGCGCATCAACTGGTCGGGGTGACCATGCAAGAGCAGGGGGTATCGCGCATCGTGGCGGTCGACATCGATTCGGCCATGCAACTGGCCGCAGAGGCCGCCTGATGAGCCGGCGGCCCGCGTCGTCCCGGCATCCTTTCCACCACGCCCGCCATCGGGAACACACCAATGAGTGATCTACAAACCGGTCTCATCGCCCTTGGCGTCCTGGCCATCGTCGTCGTGCTTGGACTGAACTGGTGGCAGGACCGCCGCGCCCGCAAGCAGATACAGGACGGTTTTCCCGACACCGGCAAGGATCCGCTGTTGCACGGTGCCGAGCCCGGATTGCCGGCAACCGATGGCGTGCGGCGCGAGCCGGGGCTGGGAGCCATGGCCGAAGCCGAAAGCAACGTGGTGGGCGGCATCGAGGCCCATCCCGCGGCGGCATCGGCGCCGTCGCAGCACGACGCCGACGAGGCCGACGAGGCGTGCGAGACCGTCATCGACGTCTCCTTCCTGGAGCCGGTGCCCGGCGACGAGCTGGCCGCTTTCACCCAGGGCATCCGCCATGCCGGGCAGAAGTCGCTGCGGGTTTTCGCCGAAACCACCGACGGCCTGCACCGTGCCGCCATACGCAGCGGCGAGACCTATGCGTCGGTCCAGGTCGCGGTGCTGCTCGCCAACCGCAGCGGCCCGCTCAGCGCCGGCGAATGGGCCGAGGCCTTGTCGCGCTCGCGCGTGCTGGCCGACCGCTTCGACGGCACGGTGGAGGCCAGCGACACCCAGGCCGTGCTCGACCGCGCCAACAAGCTCGACGCGGTCTGCGCCGCCCTCGATGCCCAGGTTGGTCTGACGCTGGTTGCCAGCAGCCGCCGCTGGTCCTCGGGCGACGTGCTTACCGCCGCCCGGGAAGCCGGTTTCTCGTCCATCCAGGACGGCCGCCTGCCGTGGGTGGACCAGGACGGTGCCGTGCGTTTCACCCTGGGCCGCAGCGACGGCGTGTCGCTGGGTTCGGCCGGCCCGGCCACCATCGGCCAGCTCAGCCTGATACTGGACGTGCCGCGCGCGCCCGCCCACGAGCACGCGTTTTCCCAGATGGCGAAGATCGCGCGGGGCCTGGCGGCCCGGCTCGAGGCGACCGTGGTCGACGATAACGGCCGGCCGCTCGCCGACGGCGCCGAGGCAGCCATCGACAAGCAGTTGCAGGCGTTGTACGCCAGGCTGGAGCAATCCGGCCTGAAGGCCGGCTCTGTCCGCGCGCTGCGGGTGTTCGGATAGGCGGGAAACCGGAGTCGACATGGTTTCTGGCATCGACCGGGAAAACGAGGCCATGCAGCGCGCGGCGCAGCTGCGCCAGGAACTGGCCCAGCACAACCACCGCTACTACGTGCTCGACGATCCGCTGATCAGCGACGCCGAATACGATGCCTTGTTCGCGGAACTGGTCAAGCTCGAGCAGGAGTTCCCGCTGCTCGCCACGCCCGAGTCGCCCACCCAGCGGGTAGGGGGGGCGCCCCTGGCCGCGTTCGGGGCGGTGCGCCACGCCGTGCCCATGCTGTCGCTGAACAATGCCTTCGACGACGAGGATATCGAGGCGTTCGACAAGCGCGTGCGCGACGGGCTGGAGGCCGGTGCCGAGGTCGAATACGCCTGTGAACTGAAGCTGGACGGATTGGCGGTCAGCCTGCGCTACGAGGGCGGGCGGTTCGTGCGCGCCGCCACGCGGGGCGACGGGCAGACCGGGGAGGACATCACCGCCAACATCCGCACCATACGGTCGATTCCGCTGACCCTGGCGGGCCCGGTTCCCGAGGTGCTGGAGGTGCGCGGCGAGGTGTTGCTGTTCCGCAAGGATTTCGAGCGGCTCAACGATGCGCAGCGCGAGGCCGGCGAGAAAGTGTTCATCAATCCCCGCAATGCCGCGGCCGGCAGCCTGAGGCAGCTCGATCCGCGCATCACCGCCAGGCGGCCGCTGCGATTCTTCGCCTACGGGTGGGGCGAGATCCGCGGCGGCCTGCCGGGCGCCGCGCCGGCGAGCGTCGACGCGCCGCCTTTCGGCACCCACATGGGCATGCTGGATTGGCTCCAGGAGCTGGGCATGCCGGTCAATCGCGAGCGGCAACTGGCCAAGGGCGCGGCCGGCCTGCTGGATTTCTACCGCCGTGTGGAAGGGCTGCGCGCATCGCTGCCCTACGACATCGACGGCGTGGTGTACAAGGTCGATGCCATCGAGGCACAGCGCAGGCTGGGCTACGTTTCGCGGGCCCCCCGTTTCGCCATCGCCCACAAATTCGCCGCGGAGGAAGCCACCACCGAACTGCTCGACATCGAAGTGCAGGTGGGGCGCACCGGTGCCATCACGCCCGTCGCGCGGCTCAAGCCCGTGTTCGTCGGTGGCGTCACTGTCACCAACGCCACGCTGCACAACGAGGACGAGATCGAGCGCAAGGACGTGCGCATTGGCGATACCGTCGTCGTGCGCCGGGCGGGCGACGTGATTCCGGAAGTGGTCACGCCGGTGCTGGACAAGCGTCCGGCCGGCGCGCGCAAGTTCGTCATGCCCACCCATTGCCCGGTGTGCGGCTCGGCCATCGAACGTCCCGAGGACGAGAGCATCGCCCGCTGTACCGGCGGGCTGTTCTGCGCCGCGCAGCGCAAGCAGGCGCTGTGGCACGCGGCGCAGCGCCGAGCGCTCGACATCGAGGGCCTGGGCGAGAAACTGATCGACCAACTGGTCGAGCGCGGCCGCGTCCATACGCTGGCCGATCTCTATACGTTGACCGAGGAAGAACTGGCCGGCCTGGAGCGGATGGGCGAGAAATCGGCGCGCAACCTGGTGGAGGCCATCTCCGCCACCCGCACGCCGCCCCTGGGCCGGTTCCTGTTCGCGCTGGGTATCCGCCACGTGGGCGAATCGACGGCGCGCGACCTGGCGCGCCACTTCGGCAATCTGGATGCCGTGATGAACGCGACGGAAACCGAACTGCTTGCCGTGCCCGACGTCGGGCCGGTGGTGGCGGCTTCCATCCATCGCTTCTTTGCCGAGCCGCACAATCGGCAGGTCGTGGCGGACCTGCTTCGCAATGGCGTGACGCCCGGCACGGAAACCGTCGTGGATCGCACCGCCGGCCCCATAGGCGGAAAGATATTCGTGCTGACCGGCACGCTGCCGACGCTGACCCGCGAGGAGGCCGCCGACCTGATACGCGCCGCCGGCGGCAAGGTGACGGGTTCGGTATCCAAGAAGACGCACTACGTCGTCGCCGGCGCCGACGCCGGCAGCAAGCTCGCCAAGGCGCAGGAGCTGGGCATCGCGGTGCTCGACGAGGACGGCTTGAAGGCGTTGTTGCAGTCTTGACAGGGCGGGCCGGCGGCCCGCAAGAGGAATCCACATGCAGGCAATCATCGGGGGCACGGGGCTCTATCACTTGACCGGCCTGGTCATGACCCGCCGGCAGGCCGTGCGCACTCCCTACGGCGAACCGTCCGGAGCGCTGACCTACGGACGCATCGGCGACGGGCCGGAAATCGTCTTTCTGGCCCGCCACGGTTACGGCCACACCTTGGCACCGCATCGCATCAACTACCGCGCCAACCTCTGGGCGCTGCACGAGGTCGGCGTGCGGCGCATCGTCTCGGTGGCCACGGTGGGCGGCATTACGCCCACCTTGTCGGCCGGGACCATCGTCGTGCCGGACCAGATCATCGACTACACCACCGATCGCCCCCGTACCTTCTTCGAGGGAGGCGACCAGCCCGTGGCTCACGTGGACATGACCCAGCCCTATGGAGCGGCCATGCGCCAAGACCTCCTGGCCTCGGCCCAGGCCTGCAACGTGGCGGTGGTCGACGGCGGGGTGTACGGCTGCACCCAGGGCCCGCGCCTGGAAACCGCCGCCGAGATCCGCCGCATGGGGCGCGACGGCTGCGACATGGTCGGCATGACCGGCATGCCCGAGGCTTCCCTGGCGCGAGAGCTGGAGCTGGATTATGCGGCCCTGTGCCTCGTCACCAACGATGCCGCCGGAAAGGGGGCGAGCGTGGACGAGATTTCGATGGAAGGCATGCGTGCGGTGGTCGACAACAGCATGAAAGACGTGCACCGCATCCTGGGCGAACTGGTAAGCGGCCGCTGTTCGAGCGACGCCGCGTAGCGCCGGCCCTTCGGGGCCGGCTTCCCGCTCAGTTCAGCAGGCCTTCGGCCCTGAGCGCCGCCTGGACCGCCGGGCGCTGGGCGATGCGCTCGCGGAACGCCACGATCGCCGGCCAACGCGACAGGTCGACGTGCACGCGCGGCGCCCAGCCCGTGGTCACGAACAGATAGATGTCGGCCACCGAGAAGCCGCTGGGCATCAGGTATTCGCGCTGGGACAGTTCGCTTTGCACGTAGTCCAGGCGGGTGGCCAGGATCTGCCGGAAGACATCCTTGGCGTCTTCGCCGACCTGCGGCTTGAACAGCGGCGAGAACCCTTTGTGGATTTCGGTGGCGATGAAGACCAGCCAGGTCTGGAGCACGTAACGCTCCGGACTGTCGGGCGGCGGCGCAGCTTGCGGGCCGGCGCGAGGTCGGCCAGGTACTGCAGCAGCACGGCCAGCTCGGTCATGACCACGCCCGGTGCCACTTCCAGCGCGGGCACGTAGCCTTTGGGATTGACCTGGCGGAAGTCCTGTCCGTTCTCGGTGAGCTTGGCCCGCAGGTCGACCTTTTCCCAGGTGAAATCGATCCCGGTTTCGCGCAGTGCGATGTGGGGCGCCTGGGAGCAGGCGCCGGGCGAGTAGTAGAGCTTCATGGTGCCTCGATACTCCGACGTGGAAAACGCCAATTTTCCCACTGTTGTCCCGCCGGTGCCGTCTCTTGGGCAAAATCGCCATAGCGCGCTAGCGCATGGGGAGGGGACCCAGCGGGCCTTCCAGTTCCGCCTGGTCGTACAGCTCGACCGGCACCGGCGAGACCTTCCAGATCTGCTCGGCATATTCGCGGATGCTGCGGTCCGACGAGAACTTGCCCGATCGCGCGGCGTTCAGGATGGACATGCGGGTCCAGCCGTCGGTGTCGCGATAAGCCTGGCTCACCAGATCCTGGCACTCGATGTAGGACTGATAGTCGGCCAGAAGCAGATAGGGGTCGTGGTGCAGCAGGTTGTCGATCAGCGGCCTGAACAATTCGGTATCGCCGCGAGAGAAGAAACCGCTCTGGATCAAATCGAGGCAGATGCGCAGTTCGCTGTGGCTGTGGTAGTAATCGGAGGGGTGGTAGCCTGCGGCCTTGAGCTTGCGCACCTCCTCGGCGGTATGGCCGAACAGGAAGAAGTTCTCGGCGCCCACTTGCTCGCGCAGCTCGATGTTCGCGCCGTCCATGGTGCCTATGGTGAGCGCGCCGTTCATCGCGAATTTCATGTTGCCCGTTCCCGAGGCCTCCTTGCCGGCCAGCGATATCTGCTCGGAGAGGTCGGCGGCGGGGTAGATGCACTGGCCTTGGGTGACGTTGAAATTCGGAATGAAGACCACCTTGAGCTGGTCGTGCACATCCGGGTCGTTGTTGATGACCTCGCCTACGGAGGTGATGAGCTTGATCATCAGCTTGGCCATGTGATAGCCCGGAGCCGCCTTGCCGCCGAAGATGAAAGTGCGCGGCTGCTGATCGCGAGCGCGGCCGGATTTCAGGCGGTGGTACAGCGTCACGATGTGCAGCACCGCCAGGTGCTGTCGCTTGTATTCGTGTATGCGCTTGACCAGGACGTCGAACATGGAATCGGGGTCGACCTGCACGCCGGTGCGCCGCCGTATCAGCGCCGCGAGGTCAGCCTTGTTGGCGCGCTTGGCGGCGCGCCACTCGTCGCGGAATGCCTTGTCGTCGATGTAGTCCTCGATCAGCCGGATCCGGGGCAGGTCGGTTACCCACCCGTCGCCGATGGCCCGGGTGACCAGTGCCGTCAGGCGCGGGTTGCTCAGCACCAGCCAGCGGCGCGGCGTGACGCCGTTCGTAATGTTGGTGAACTTCTCCGGCCACATCTCGTAGAAGTCCTTTAGCAGGCCGTGCTTGAGCAGCTCGGAATGCAGTTCCGCCACGCCGTTGATGGCGTGGCTGCCGACGCAGGCCAGATGCGCCATGCGCACGTAGCGCTCGCCGCTCTCGTCGATCAGCGACAGGCGGGCGATGCGCGATTCGTCGCCCAGGAAGTGGATGCGCACGTCGTTGAGGAAGCGCGCGTTGATCTCGTAGATGAGTTCCAGGTGCCGCGGCAGGATGCGCTCGAACAGCGCGAGCGGCCAGCGTTCCAGGGCCTCCGGCAAGAGCGTGTGATTGGTGTAGGAGAAGGTGCGGGTGGTGATGCCCCAGGCCTGGTCCCACGGCAGCAGGTGTTCATCCACCAGTAGCCGCATCAGCTCGGCGATCGCGATGGCCGGGTGCGTGTCGTTGAGCTGGATCGCGAACTTCTTGTCGAAGTCCGTGATGGAGCCGCCCCGGACGAGGTGGATGCGTATCATGTCCTGCAACGAACACGACACGAAAAAGTACTGCTGCTCCAGTCGCAATTCCTTGCCTTGCGTGGTCTCGTCGTTGGGGTAGAGCACCTTGGTGAGGTTTTCCGAGGTCACCTTCTTGCTGACCGCGCCCAGGTAGTCGCCCTTGTTGAACACCGAAAAGTCGAACGATTCGGTCGCCTCCGCGCGCCAGAGCCGCAGCGTATTGGTGGTATTGACGCGGTAACCCGGGATGGGGGAATCGAAGGGGACGCCGACGACGGTTTTCTCGGGCGCCCAGCGCACGCGCAGGTAGCCCGCGTCGTCGATGTATTGCTCCGTGCGGCCGCCCAGCTTGATCTCCACCGCCCATTCCGCACGCTGGATTTCCCACGGGTTGCCGTAGCGCAGCCACTTGTCGGTGTTCTCCACCTGCCAGCCGTCGATGATGGTCTGGAAGAAAATGCCGTACTCGTAGCGGATGCCGTAGCCGAAGGCAGGAATCTGCTGCGTCGCCAGCGAGTCCAGGAAGCAGGCCGCCAGGCGGCCCAGGCCGCCGTTGCCCAGTCCCGGCTCTTCCTCCTGGCGCAGGACCTCGTTGTAGTCGAGCTTCATTTCCGCCAGCGCCTCGCGCACGCTGTCGGCAATGCCGAGGTTGATCAGGTGGTTGCCCAGGTGCGGGCCCATCAGGAACTCGGCCGACAGGTAGGCGACCGTGCGCGGCGCGGTCCGGTTGTACTGCGCGGTGCTGCTGATCCAGCGATGCAGGCTGCGGTCGCGTATGGTGTGCGCGAGAGCGAGGTAGAAGTCGTTCTTGCCCGAGATTTTCGGGAACTTGCCTATGGTGTAGAACAAGTGGTCGAAGAACGCGCGCTTGAGGCTTTCCTTGGAAAACGAAGTGCGATCGTCGTCGTCGCTGGGCGTCGACTGGGGTACGGTTGCGGACACGTGCTGGGCTCCCATCGTTTCGGCGCCCCGCGGCATGGGGGGCCGTCTTGCGCCGGAGCGCGGGCAAGGGTGCCGCGGCGGTCCGTCGAGGCCGCCGCGCCGGGCACTGCAGGCTTATTGTTGCTTTTGAGATCCGTGCTGCGCAAGCCGCGTTTTCAATTCGTTAAGCATGCATGCGCCGCGGGCGTCCGGGCCCCGCGGCCGGCTACTGCAGCGCGTCGAGCAGGTCTTGCTCGAACTGGATCTGGCTGCGCGCGTTGTCCAGGGCCCCGCCGTCGATCAGGAAGGTGTCTTCCACCCGCTCGCCCAGCGTCATGACCTTGGCCGTCTTCAGATTGATGCCATGCTTGACGAAGGTGCGGGCCAGGGCGTGCAGGAGGCCGGTACGGTCGGACGCCGTTACGCTCAGGATCCACGACTGACCGCGTTCGTCGGGCCGCAGCTCGATGGCCGGCGTGATGGGGAACATGCGCGACTGGCGCGACTGCCGCGGCCCCAGCGGAACGGCCTGGCCGGCCGCGGCGGGGCCGGCATTGGGGGCCGCCAGGCGCTGGGTGAGTTCGTGTTCGACCAGACTGAGCAGCGAACGCTGCTCGCTCGGCGTGCCCGGTGCCAGCACGATGAAGCTGTCCAGGCCCCAGCCGTGCCGGGTCGTGTGGATGCGGGCGTCCTGGATGCTGAGCCGGCGCTCGTCGAAATAGCCGCAGATGCGGGCGAAGAGATCGGGCTGGTCTTTCACGTAGACCACGATCTGCAGGCCTTCCCCCATGGGCGCCACGCGCGCGCGTACGATGGGCTCGGCGCTGTTCACCTTGTTGTAGAGATGGCGGGTCTGCCAGGCGATGTCGGCCGCCTCGTGGCGCAGGAAATAGGCCACGTCGAGCTGCTTCCACAGCGCCTCGTGGGCGTCTTCGGTCAGCCCGGCCAGGCGCAGGGCGCCCAGCGCTTCTTCCTTGCGATTCTCCAGGATGGCCTTGGGGTCGGGAGTCTCGCCGCCCAGCGCGCGCCGGGTCTTCATGAACAAGTCTTCGAGCAGCTTGCCCTTCCAGGCGTTCCACACCTTGGGGCTGGTGCCGCGGATATCGGCCACGGTCAGCAGGTAGAGCGCGGTGAGGTGGCGGGTATCGCCCACCAGCGCGGCAAAGTCCTGGATGACGCGCGGATCGGTCAAGTCCTTCTTCTGCGCCACGGACGACAGCGTCAGGTGCTGGCGCACCAGGAACTCCAGCAGCTCGGCGTCGGCCTTGTCCAGGCCGTGGTCGCGCGCGAATTTGCGCGCCTCGGCCGCGCCCAGCTCGGAATGGTCGCCGCCCCGGCCCTTGGCGATGTCGTGGAAGAGGGCGGCCACGTAGAGAATCCAGTGGCCATCGAAGTTGGCGATCAGCTGGCTGCACAGCGGATACTCGTGCGCATGCTCCGGCATCGTGAAGCGGCGCAGATTGCGCACCACCATCAGGATGTGCTGGTCCACGGTATAGGCGTGGAAGAGATCGTGCTGCATCTGCCCGACGATGCGGCGGAACGGCAGCAGGTAGCGCGGCAGGATGCTCAGTTCGTTCATCCGCCGCAATTCGTGCACGATGCCCCGGCGCTGCTGCAGGATGGACAGGAACAGGTGCCGATTGACGGGGTTGCGCCGGAACTGCGCGTCGATGCGCCGCCGTGCGTGCCAGATGGCGCGCAGCATGCGGGCCGACATGCCCTTGAGTTCGGGGTGCTGCTGCATCACCAGAAAGGCGCGCAGCAGCAGCGTGGGATTGCGTTCGAAGGCGTCGTCCCGGTACATGTCCAGCCGCTCGTGCAGGCTGCGGAAATCCTCGTCGATGGGCTGCGCCTCCTCGCCCGGACGGGCGAACAGGCGCTCTTCGAGGTTCTGGACGAGGATGGTGTTGAGCTGCGTCACCAGCTTGGCCGCCCAGTAGTAGCGCTGCATCAGCACTTCGCTCGGCCGGCGCGTGCCGCCCTCGGGAATGCCGTAGACCTTGGCCATGGCCGGCTGGACGTCGAACACCAGGCGGTCTTCGCGCCGGCCGGCCAGCAGGTGCAGTTCGATGCGCAGGCGCTTGAACGCCTGCTCGGCGCGGCGCAGGTGGCGGGCCTCGTCGGCGGTAAGCAGGCCGGCGCGCGCTACCTGCGTCCAGGTCTTGCCGAAGCCGGCGGCTCGCGCCATCCAGAGGATGACCTGCAGGTCACGCAGCCCGCCCGGCGATTCCTTGCAGTTCGGTTCCAGCGCGTACGGCGTGTAGTTGTACTTGGTGTGCCGCTGCTGCATCTCCAGCTGCTTGTCGTGGAAGAAGGCCCGCTTGTCCAGCCTGCCGAGCATGGCAGTCTCGAACTGGCGCATCAGCGCGCGGCTGCCAGCCAGGTAGCGGGCCTCCAGCAGCGCCGTTTCCACGGTGATGTCCTTGCCTGCCTCGGCCATGCAATCGTCGATGGTCCGCGCGCTGTGGCCGGGCTCCAGGCCGATGTCCCACAGGGAGGTGATCAACGCGCCGATGCGGGCTTCGTCCTCGGCGGTGGGCGCCTGCCGCAGCAGGATCAGCACGTCCACGTCGGAATAGGGGTAGAGCTCGCCACGGCCGTAGCCGCCCACGGCGGCCAGCGCGGCGCCCTCGGGCAGCGGATGGCGCTCGAGCAGTGCCAGCAGCGTGCGATCGACGATCCGCCGCAATTCCGTCAATAGTCCGTCGGCACGCAGATTCGCCCGGTAGGCGGCAATGGCGCGCTCGCGCGCGGCGCGCATGGCGCTGCGCAAGTCCTGGAGCCCGTGCAGGGCGGGCGAAGTCAGCGTGGCGGTCGACATGGGGGCGGGTGGACTCAGGCGGCCTTGGCCGCGACGAAGGCGGGCGGGGCGGGCATGCCGGGCGAGACGGTCAGGATCTCGTAGCCGGTCTCGCTCACCACCACGGTGTGTTCCCACTGCGCCGACAGGCTGTGGTCGCGGGTCACGATGGTCCAGCCGTCGGCCAGCTCGCGGATCTCCCGCCGGCCGGCGTTGATCATGGGCTCCACGGTGAAGATCATGCCCGCCTGCAGTTCGATGCCGGTGCCGGGCTTGCCATAGTGCAGCACCTGCGGATCCTCGTGGAAGACCTTGCCGATGCCATGGCCGCAGAACTCCCGCACGACGCTGTAGCCGTGGCTTTCGGCGTGCTTCTGGATGGCATGGCCGATGTCCCCCAGGTGGGCGCCGGGCCGCACCTGTTCGATGCCCAGCCACATGCACTCATAAGTGACCTGCGCCAGCCGGCGCGCCAGGATGGAAGGCTCGCCGGCGAAATACATCCGGCTCGTGTCGCCGTGCCAGCCGTCCTTGATGATGGTGACGTCGATATTGAGCGAATCGCCGTTCTTGAGGACTTTGCTGCCCGGAATGCCGTGGCAGACCTGGTGGTTGACCGAGGTGCAGATCGCGCCGGTAAAGGGCGGATAGCCCGGGGGCGCGTAGCCTATGGTGGCCGATTTCACCTTCAGCTCGTCGGTCATGTACTCCAGGCACAACCGGTCGAGCTCGCCTGTCGTGACCCCGGGCTTCACGTAGGGGGCGATGAAATCGAGCACCTTGGCGGCGTCCTGGCACGCGGCCCGCATTTTTTCGATTTCTTCGGCTGTCTTGATGGTGATACTCATGATCCCTCGGTTTTGTTGCGCTGCGGCAACCCAATGTCATCAGCCAGGGCCCCGTGCCAATTCGAGCTTGCTGCCATAATAGCGTCCCGGCAGGCCGCACCGCACAACCGCCTGGTGCGCGAATCCGATGCCTAAGGCCGGGAGCGCTCCATGCTTCCCGGAGGGACGGCTGGCGGGCCGCCATACGGGGCGCGCCAGCACGTAGCGGCCTTCCATTGCATCCATTTGTAACCGGGGCCGCCGAAGCCAGCGATGGCGCCGAAGGGCAGGATAGACCCTCGCTTGAGCAGGAGGCCTGGAAAATAGTAGAATTATAGGCTTCCTTCGATTTCAGGAAGCCCGATCCTGGCTTTGGCTCGCGCAAGATGCGGCCCTTCTATGAGCCCGGGTTCGGATTTTTCAACCGCGCGCCGTATCGTCCAGGGTGCCGGCCGGGCTTAGTGTGACCCGGCGGGTGCTGATACGGTGCAAGACCCAACCCTTGGAGTCAACATGTCCGTTAGCATGCGCGAAATGCTGGAAGCCGGTGTCCACTTCGGCCACCAAACCCGCTTCTGGAACCCCAAGATGGCCCCCTATATCTTCGGCCATCGGAACAAGATCCACATCATCAACCTCGAGAAGACCCTGGCCCTGTACCAGGATGCGCTCAAGTTCGTGCGCCAGCTGGCCGCCCGCAACGGCACCATCCTGTTCGTCAGCACCAAGCGCGCCGCGCGCGAGATCATCGCCGAGGAAGCCCAGCGCTGCGGCATGCCCTACGTCGACAGCCGCTGGCTGGGCGGCATGCTGACCAACTTCAAGACGGTCAAGACCTCCATCAAGCGCCTGAAGGACATGGAAGCCATGCAGGCCGAGGGCGCGACCGAGCGCATGAGCAAGAAAGAAGCGCTGATGTTCCAGCGCGAGCTCGAGAAGCTGAACAAGTCCATCGGCGGCATCAAGGACATGAACGGCCTGCCGGACGCGATCTTCATCATCGACGTCGGGTATCACAAAATTACCGTCAGCGAAGCCAAGGCGCTTAACATTCCCGTCGTTGCCGTGGTCGATACTAACCACTCGCCCGACGGCGTGGCGCACGTCATCCCGGGCAACGACGACTCGTCGAAGGCGATCGCCCTGTACGCGCGCGGCGTGGCCGACGCCGTGCTGGAAGGCCGCGAGCAGGCCCTGCAAGGCGTGGTCGACGCGGTGACCGAAGGCGACGACGAGTTCGTGGAAGTCGAAGAGTCTTGATCTTCCCTGCGCGAAGCGCCTAGGGGGTGGGCTTCTTCCCCCCTCTGCAGAATGTCTGAAGGGGCCTAGCGCCCCTTCTTTTTAGTCAAACCGTTATTTCCGCCGTGCGTTGCGGCGGAAGATGTCAGGAGTAATCATGGCCGCAATTACCGCAGCAATGGTCAAGGAACTGCGCGAAAAGACCGACGCCCCCATGATGGAGTGCAAGAAGGCGCTGACCGAGGCCGACGGCGATCTGGCGAAAGCCGAGGAAATCCTGCGCGTCAAGCTGGGCAGCAAGGCCAGCAAGGCCGCCGCGCGCGTCACGGCCGAAGGGCTGGTCGCGCTGTACGTGTCGCCCGACGCCAAGACCGGCGTTGCCGTCGAAGTCAACAGCGAAACCGACTTCGTGGCCAAGAACGACGACTTCGTCCAGTTCACCAACGACATCGCCGAGCTGATCGCCAAGGCCGCCCCGGCCGACGTGGCCGCGCTGGCCGAGCTGCCGTTCCGCGACGGCACGGTGGAAAGCGTGCGCACCGGCCTGGTGGGCAAGATCGGCGAGAACATCAGCGTCCGCCGCTTCACGCGCATCGTGACCGAGAACAAGCTGGCCCAGTACGTGCACGGCGGCCGGATCGGCGTGCTGGTCGAGTACAGCGGCGACGACGCGCTGGGCAAGGACATCGCCATGCACGTGGCGGCCACCAAGCCCAAGGCGCTCGACACCTCGGGCGTGTCCCAGGAAGACATCCAGCGCGAGCGCTCGGTGGCCGAACAGAAGGCCGCCGAATCGGGCAAGCCCGCCGACATCGTCGCCAAGATGGTCGAAGGTTCGATCCAGAAGTTCCTGAAAGAGGTTACGCTGTTGTCGCAACCGTTCGTCAAGGACGACAAGCAGACCGTCCAGCAGGTGCTCAAGTCCAAGAACTCGGCGGTGCAGCAGTTCGTGCTGTACGTCGTGGGCGAGGGGATCGAGAAGAAGGTCACCGATTTCGCCGCGGAAGTCGCTGCGCAGGCGGCCGCCGCCAAGGGTTGATCCCTGTCGCTTGCCCTCCCAACGCGCTTACGCGCGCCCCGCGGGGGCGGCCTCGGGGGGACCGGCGGAGCCGGATCCCCCGTGCCTCGTCTGCGAGGGGTGGGAGTATGTTGTAAGAATGTAGCGTCGCGCGGAGGGGTGGGCCTCCCGCGGGCGGAGATGGGCCGGATGTCGGCGATTGCGCGGGAGCATGTATGACGGTAGAAATGAACGCATCTGAGGCAAAAACGGGGGCGTACAAGCGCGTACTGCTCAAGCTGTCGGGCGAAGCCCTGATGGGCGACGATGCGTTTGGTATCAACCGCGCGACCATTGGCCGCATGGTCGAGGAAATCGCCGAAGTGGCCGAACTGGGCGTGGAACTGGCGCTCGTGATCGGCGGCGGCAACATTTTCCGAGGGGTGGCGCCCGGTGCGCAGGGCATGGACCGCGCCACGGCGGACTACATGGGCATGATGGCCACCATCATGAATTCGCTGGCCCTGCAGGACGCGCTCAAGCGCCGCGGGGTCGATGCCCGCGTGCAGTCGGCGCTCACCATCGAGCAGGTGGTCGAGCCCTACATCCGGCCGAAGGCCCTGCGTTACCTCGAGGAAGGCAAGGTCGTCATCTTCGCGGCCGGCACCGGCAATCCCTTTTTCACCACCGATACGGCGGCCGCGTTGCGCGGCGCCGAGATCGGTGCCGAGATCGTATTGAAGGCAACCAAGGTCGACGGCATCTATAGCGCGGATCCCAAGAAGGATCCCACGGCCACCCGCTACAGCCGCATCAGCTTCGACGAAGCCATCGTGCGGCGGCTGGAGGTCATGGATGCCACGGCGTTCGCGCTGTGCCGCGACCAGAAGCTGCCGATCAAGGTTTTTTCGATCAACAAGCCGGGCGCCCTGAAGCGCGTCGTCTCGGGCGACGACGAAGGCACGCTGGTGCACGTTTGATCGATGTTCGCATTTAGGAGACCGCAATGAGCGCTTCCGACGTCAAGAAAAACGCCGAGACCAAAATGGGCAAGTCCATCGAGACGCTCAAGGCCAGTCTGGCGAAGATCCGCACGGGTCGTGCCCATGCCGGGATACTGGACCACGTCCAGGTCGAATACTACGGTTCCATGGTGCCGCTGAGCCAGGTCGCCAACGTGAGCGTACTGGACGCGCGGACGCTGAGCGTCCAGCCGTGGGAAAAGAAGATGGCCCAGGTGGTCGAGAAGGCCATCCGCGAATCCGACCTCGGCCTCAATCCGCAGTCCATGGGCGAGCTGATCCGCGTCCCCATGCCGCCTCTCACCGAAGAGCGCCGCCGCGAGCTCACCAAGGTGGTCAAGGGCGAGGGCGAGGACGCCAAGGTCGCCGTGCGCAACCTGCGCCGCGACGCCAACGAGCAGCTCAAGCGCCTGGTCAAGGACAAGGAAATCTCCGAGGACGAGGAACGCCGTTCGCAGGACGACGTCCAGAAACTGACCGACCGCTTCGTCGCCGAGATCGACAAGCTGGTTTCGCAGAAAGAAGCGGAGATCATGACGGTTTGATGCCGCACATGTTCACTCGCCGCCCCCGGGGCTTTTCATCTCCCGACCAGACGGGCCCTTGGGGCTCAACGGAGCTGATATGGTCCTAAGTTCGACCCTCGGCGTTCCCCGCACCGACGCCGTGCCCAGGCATGTGGCGATCATCATGGACGGCAATGGCCGCTGGGCCACCCAGCGCTTTCTTCCGCGCGTGGCGGGGCACAAGAAGGGCGTCGACGCGGTGCGCGCCGTGGTGGAGGCCTGCGCCGTCCGCGGCATCGAATACCTCACGCTGTTCGCCTTCAGTTCGGAGAACTGGCGCCGTCCCGCCGACGAAGTGTCCCTGCTGATGCGGCTCTTCGTGCATGCGCTGGAGCGCGAGGTGACCCGGCTGGCGCGCAACGGCATCAAGCTCAAGGTCGTGGGCGACATCAGCGCCTTCGAGCCGCGCCTGCAGGAGTTGATCGCCGACGTCGAAGCCCGCACCCGCGACAACGGCCGCCTGACCCTCACCATCGCCGCCAACTATGGCGGCCGCTGGGACATCCTGCAGGCCACGCGGCGGCTGCTGGCCGAGCATCCCGAGCTGGCGCGCCATCCGGAGCGGATCGACGAGGCCGCCTTGTCGCCTTACCTGTCGATGGCCTATGCGCCCGAGCCGGACCTGTTCATCCGCACCGGCGGCGAGCAGCGCATCTCTAATTTCCTGATCTGGCAACTGGCCTATACCGAGCTCTATTTCACCGACTGCTTCTGGCCCGATTTCGACGCCGAGCAGCTCGACCTGGCCTGCAAGTCCTATCGTAGCCGCGAGCGCCGCTTCGGCCGTACCAGCGCCCAGTTGCAGGCGCCCGAACCGGCCGCGGTTTCGTCCGCGCCGTCCGGCGGCGGCTGATCCGATGCTAGGGCAACGCATCGCCACCGCGGTCGTCCTGCTGATCGTCCTGGTCGGCGTGCTGTCGATTGCCGATCCGCTGCCGTTCGAGATCCTGATGGCGATATTCGTGGGCTGCGCCTTGTGGGAATGGTGGCGGCTGACGCTGGCATCGCGCGGCGCCGTCGCGCGGGCGAACGCACCGGCCATGGCGGCGGGCGCGGCGCTGGGGCTGGCGTTGGCGGCCTGGCGCTGGAACAGCGGCGGCGCAGACCTGTCGGCCGGTCCGGGCGGGGCGTTCTGGCACTGGCTCTGGATCGCCGTCTCGCTGGTCTGGGTTTTCGTGCTGGTGCCCATGCTGTTTCGCGCCAGCGCCGAGGCCGAGCCGCGCAATCCCTGGCTGACGGCATTGGCGCCGTTCGCCCTGCTGGCCGCCTGGTCGGCGCTGACCGCGGCCTTTGGCCGCGGTGTGCTGTTCCTCCTGACCTTGATGGCCCTGGTGTGGGTTGCCGACATCGCCGCCTATTTCGTGGGCCGCGCCGTGGGCAAGCGTAAGTTGGCGCCGCATATCAGCCCGGGCAAGACCCGCGAGGGCGCGCTCGGGGGCATCGCCTGCGCCGTGGCGTTCGCCCTGGCCTGCGCCGCCTTTCCCGGCACCTTTGGCGCTGCTTTGGTGGCGCGCTGGGGGTGGGCCGGCGCCCTGGCGCTGGCCGTGGTGCTGGCCGCCCTGTCCATTGCCGGAGACTTGTTCGAATCGCTGATCAAGCGGCGCGCCGGCGTCAAGGATTCCAGCAGCCTGCTGCCCGGCCACGGCGGCGTGCTCGATCGCATCGACGCCTTGATCCCGGTGCTGCCGCTGGCCGTGTTGCTGTCATGACCTTCCGTACCGTAACCATACTGGGCGCCACGGGCTCTATCGGGGCCAGCACGCTGGACGTCATCGCGCGCCATCCGCAACGCTACCGCGTGCATGCGCTCAGCGCCCATACCCGCATGGAATTGCTTGCCGCCCAGGCCGCCGCCAGCCAGGCCGCCGTGGTCGTGGTGCCCGACGAGGAGGCCCGCCAGCGGTTCGTCGATTCCTGGCAGGGCAGGGCCCGGCTGCCGGAGGTCCGCGTCGGCGCGCAGGCGCTGGCCGAGACCGCCGCCGATCCGGCCAGCGATACCGTCATGGCCGCCATCGTCGGCGCCGCGGGGCTGCCGTCGGCCCTGGCGGCGGCGCGCGCCGGCAAGCGGGTCCTCCTGGCCAACAAGGAGGCTCTGGTGGTGGCGGGCCGGCTCTTCATGGACGCCGTGAGGCAAAGCGGCGCCGAACTGCTGCCCATCGACAGCGAGCACAACGCCATTTTCCAGTGCCTGCCCCACGGCACGCGGGCCAGCGGCGCGCAACAGCCGGCCCCCGGCGTGCGGCGGCTGCTGCTGACCGCGTCGGGCGGGCCGTTCCGCACCCGGCCGCTGGAAGAATTGGCCGGCGTGACGCCCGACCAGGCCTGCGCCCATCCCAATTGGTCCATGGGGCGCAAGATATCCGTCGATTCGGCCACCATGCTCAACAAGGGGCTGGAAGTCATCGAGGCGCACTGGCTGTTCGCCATGCCGCCCGAGCGCATCGACGTGGTGATCCACCCGCAGAGCGTGGTCCATTCCATGGTGGAGTACGACGACGGATCGGTGCTCGCCCAGCTCGGGCAGCCCGACATGCGCACGCCCATCGCCTATGGCCTCGCCTTTCCCGAACGCATCGCCAGCGGGGTCGGGGCGCTGGACCTCGCCCGGCTGGGGTGCCTGGATTTCGAGGCGCCCGACCTCGCCCGCTTCCCCTGTCTGCGCTTGGCGTTCGAGGCGCTGCGCGCCGGACAGGGCGCCTGCGTCGCGCTGAACGCCGCCAATGAAGTGGCGGTCGAGGCATTCCTGCAGGGGGCCGCCCCTTACACGGCGATCGCGGCTATCATCGACACTGTGCTGCAAGGCCAGACGCAGGCCGGCAGCCGGCTGGACAGCCTGGAGGGCCTGCTCGACCTGGACCGCGAGGCGCGCGCCCGGGCCCGCGAAGCGCTGCAGCGGCCCGCTGGCCGGGCGGCCCATTAGGAGCCGTCTTGCAGCGCCGCCCGCGTCAGCCCGTCGCCTGCCATTTGGCCCATAATCCTGTCATGTTCGCTTACCGGAATCCCCGGCCCCTCCCGGGCGCTCGCGCGCGGTTCCGTGTTAAATCGTCGGTTCGGCGCTCCGGGCGGAGCGCCGGAGCAAGGAGATTTCCATGTTGTTGACCTTGGCGGCCTTCGCCGTCGCGCTGGGCGTGCTGGTGGTGATCCACGAATTGGGCCACTACCTGGTGGCGCGCGCCTGCGGGGTGCGCATCCTGCGGTTCTCCGTCGGCTTCGGCAAGGTGCTGTGCAAGCGGACCGATCGGCACGGGACGGAATGGGCCCTGTCCGCCATTCCGCTGGGCGGCTACGTGAAAATGCTGGACGAGCGCGAGGGCGACGTTCCGCCCGAGCAGCGCAGCAGGGCGTTCAACACCCAGCCCGTGGGCAAGCGCATCGCCATCGTGGCCGCGGGTCCGGTGTTCAACCTCGCGCTGGCGGCGCTGCTGTACGCCGCGCTGAACATGGTCGGCGTCAAGGAACCGGCGGCCGTGCTGGCCGCGCCGCCGGCCGGTACGCCGGCCGCCGCGGCGGGCGTGGCGGCCGGCGACAAGATTCTCGCCATCGACGGCGCCGAGGTCGCGACCTGGGGCGACGCGCGCTGGATGCTGCTCAAAAGCCTGACCGACAGGGCGCGGCCGGCCATCGAGGTAGAGACCGCCGCAGGCGAACGGCGCGTGCGCACGGTGGATTTCTCGGGCGCGGTGCTGGGGCAGATGGAGGGCGACGTCCTGGGGCGGGAAGGATTCGGGCTCGCGAGCCCCCGGCCCGTCATCCGTGGCGTGGTCCCCGAGAGCGCCGCCGCCCAGGCCGGCCTTTTGGCCGGCGACCGCATCGTCGCGGCCGGCGACAAGGCCGATCCCTCGGCCACCGAACTCATCGCCCTGATCCAGGGGCACGCCGGGCGCCCGCTGCGGCTATCGGTGATACGGGACGGCGCCAGCCTGTCCATCGACGTCCTGCCGCGCGAGGAGCGCCAGGCGGACGGCAAGGCGATCGGTCGCATCGGCGCCCAGATCGGCGGCGACATCCAGCTCATCACCGTGCGCCACGGGCCGCTCGAAAGCCTGGGCATGGGCGTGCAGCGCACCGCCGAGGTCTCGTGGTTCTCGCTGCGCATGCTGGGCAAGATGGTCGTTGGGGACGTTTCCCTCAGCAACCTGAGCGGCCCGGTCACCATCGCCGACTACGCCGGCCAGACCGCCAGGATGGGGCTGGAGGCCTACATCGCGTTCCTGGCGCTGGTCAGCGTCAGCCTGGGCGTGCTGAATCTCCTGCCCATCCCCATGCTGGACGGCGGGCACCTGCTGTATTATCTCGTCGAGATCATCCGGGGCAGTCCGCCGCCGGAACGCTGGATGGAAGTGGGGCAGCGCGCCGGATTCGGCATCCTGATGGTGCTGATGGCCGTTGCCTTGTTCAACGACTTTACGCGACTGCTGACCTAGGATCCATGAGCGCCGTCTTTTCCGCCGCTTTTGCGGACCGAGCCCCTGCCGCCGGGGCCGCGTCGCGCCGCGAACCGCTCTTCCGCATTTCACTCAATTAGAAAACTCCGGGATTACGCATGACCAATCGCACCCGGCGCATGCCGCGTCTGCTGTCCATTTTGCTGGCCATGGCAGTCACCCCACTGGCCTACGCTTTCGATCCCTTCATCGTCCGGGACATCCGCGTGGAAGGCATCCAGCGCACCGAAGCCGGAACGGTGTTCGGATACCTGCCGGTCAAGGTGGGCGAGCGCTTCACCGAAGAACAGGCCACGCAGGCGGTGCGGGCCCTGTACGGCACCGGTTTCTTCCGCGATGTGCGGATCGAGGTCGAGAACGACGTGGTGGTGGTCATCGTCGACGAGCGCCCGGCCATCGCCTCCATCTCGTTCAACGGCATGCGCGAATTCGAGTCCGCCAACGTGCTCAAGTCGCTGGCCGAAGTGGGCTTCGCCGAGGCCCGCATCTTCGACCGCGCCTTGCTCGATCGCGCCGAGCAGGAACTCAAGCGCCAGTACCTGGCGCGCGGCAAGTACTCGGTCGAGATCGTGCCGACGGTCACGCCGCTCGAACGCAACCGCGTCGGCATCACCTTCGACGTCTTCGAGGGCGACGTGGCCCGCATCGCGGGCATCAAGATCATCGGCGCCAAGGCCATTCGCGAAAGCGAACTGCTGGACCTGCTGCAGCTCTCCACCCCGGGCTGGCTCACGTGGTACACCAAGGCCGACCAGTATTCGCGGCAGAAGCTGCAGGGCGACATCGAGACCCTGCGCTCCTACTACATGAACCGCGGCTACCTCGAGTTCAACGTCGATTCGCCGCAGGTCACCATCTCGCCCGACCGCAAGGACATCTTCATCACGCTGTCGATCACCGAGGGCGACAAGTATTCGGTCAGCGACGTCAAGCTGGCGGGCGACCTGCTCGGGCTGGATGAAGACCTCAACAAGCTGATCACGGTCAAGCCGGGCGAGACCTTCTCGGCCGAAAAGGTCAACGCCTCCAGCAAGGCCATTACCGATTACCTCGGCAAGCTCGGCTACGCCTTCAGCAACGTCAACGCCACCCCGCAGGTCGATCGCGAAAAGAAGACCGCCGCGATCACGTTCTTCGTCGATCCCAACCGCCGCGTCTACGTGCGGCGCGTCAACATCGGCGGCAACACCCGCACGCGCGACGTCGTCATCCGGCGCGAAATGCGCCAGCTCGAAAGCGCGTGGTACGACGCCGGCAAGATCCAGCTTTCGCGCGACCGCATCGACCGCCTGGGCTACTTCCAGAACATCACGATCGAGACGCCGCCCGTGCCCGGAACCCCCGACCAGGTCGACGTGAACGTGACGGTGCAGGAAAAACCCACCGGCATGATCAACCTTGGCGCCGGCTTCAGCAGTACCGACAAGGTGGTGCTGTCGGCCGGCATCAGCCAGGACAACATCTTCGGCAGCGGCACCACGGCGGGCCTGGAGCTCAACACCGGCAAGACCTATCGCACGATCGCGGTCAGCCAGACCAACCCGTACTTCACCCAGGACGGCATCAGCCGCTCGACCAGCGTCTACTACCGCACGCTGCGGCCGCTGTCGATCAACACGGGCGACTACCGCATCAAGACCATGGGCGCGAGCCTGACCTTCGGCGTGCCGTTCACGGAAACCCAGCGGGTATTCTTCGGCGCCGCGCTGGAAGCCAACGACATCGACACCTACGAGAGCAGCCCCCAGCGCTATATCGACTACGTCAACACGTTCGGTCCGCGCAGCAATGCGGTCATCTTCTCGGTGGGCTGGAGCAACGACCGGCGCGACAGCGCGCTGGCCCCGACGCGCGGCACCTACCAGCGCGCCGCCGGCGAAACCTCGCTGTTCGGCGACCTGCGCTACTACAAGGCGAGCTACCAGCACCAGTATTACTGGCCCATCACGCGCAGCATGACCCTGGCGCTGAACGGCCAGGTGGACTACGGCAAGGGCTTCGGCGGCCGGCCGTATCCGCTGCTCAAGAACGTCTACGCGGGCGGTATCGGATCGGTGCGCGGCTTCGACGGCGGTTCGCTCGGTCCGCGCGACAGCAAGAACGGCGACAGCCTGGGCGGCGCCAAGCGCGTCATCGCCAACGCCGAGCTGCTGCTGCCGTTCCCCGGCACCCAGCAAGACCGTACGCTGCGCTGGTTCCTGTTCGCCGACGCGGGTAACGTCTATGCGGACGACCAGAACATCAGCCTGGGGCAACTGCGCTACTCGGCCGGTATCGGCCTGAGCTGGCAGTCGCCCATCGGTCCGCTGAAGATCTCGTTCGGCAGGGCCTTGAACGCCAAGCCGCAGGATCGGACGCAGAGCTTCCAGTTCCAGATCGGTACGGGATTCTGATGGCGCAGGGAGGGCAGCCGCAGGCCATATGCCCGCCCGGGACTTTTTCTGCTACAACCAATTACCAGCCCAGGGGCACCGTCGCTTGCGCGGGGCCGCGCCATTAGTGGCAAAATACACGACTACCTTCCTAGCGAGAAATAAATGATCCGCATGTTTTCGACATCTGCTGCCAGTCTGACCGCCTCCTCTGCAGTCAAGGGTGCCGGCCGGGTGCTGGCGGCTTTGGTGCTCTCAAGTGCCGCTGTCGGCGCGGCTCATGCCCAAGCATCCCAGGCGCCGGTCAAGATCGGTTTCGTCAATACCGAGCGCATTTTCCGCGACGCCGCGCCCGCCAAGGCCGCCCAGGCGAAGATCGAAGCCGACTTCAAGAAGCGCGACGCCGAGCTGCAGGACATGGCCAACCGCCTGCGCACGCTGTCCGAGCAGCTCGACAAGGACAGCGCGGTGCTGTCCGAGTCCGACCGCACCCGCCGCCAGCGTGAACTGAGCGACCTCGACAAGGATTTCCAGCGCAAGCGCCGCGAATTCCAGGAAGACCTGAACCAGCGCCGCAACGAAGAACTGTCGCAAATCCTCGAGCGCGCCAACCGCGTGATCAAGCAGATCGCCGAACAGGAAAACTACGACCTGATCTTCCAGGAAGCCGTCGTGGTCAGCCCGCGCGTGGACATCACCGACAAGGTCCTCAAGGCGTTGAACAACGGCGCCAAGTAATTGCGCCGCTGTTTCCCGTTCCTGTCGTCCGCGCGAGCTTCGCATGCCCATCCTGCTTGACACGACCAAGGCCCCGGTACTGCAAAGGCTGCTCGACGAAACCGATACCAGCGGGTTGACGTGGACGATCGAGCCGGGAGGGGCGCAAACCCGCCCGCCGGCGCAAATCCTGGTCGCGGGCATCGCCAACCTCGAGCGCGCCGGGCCGCAGGAACTCAGTTTCGTCTCCAATCCGCGCTACCAGTCGCAACTGGTGGACGCACAGGCGGCGGCCGTGCTGGTCACGCCGGAAGTCGCCCAGGCCTACCGCGAGGCACTGCGCGAGGCCGGCCGCCTCGACCACGCCCTGACCCTGGTGGTCTGCAACTCGCCCTATCTGCTGTTCGCACGGGTAGGGCAGTGGTTCGACAGGCAGGTCCATCCCCAGCCGGCCGGCGGCATCCATCCGTCGGCGGTGGTCGCGCCCGGCGCCAGCGTCGACCCCAGCGCCCACGTCGGGCCGCTGGCGGTCATCGAAGACGGCGCCCAGATCGGCCCGCGGGCCCGCATCGGAGCCGGCTGTTTCGTGGGAGAAGGGTGCCGCGTCGGCGCCGATTCCGTCCTGCATCCGCGCGTCACGCTGTACCGGGGGGTCAGCATGGGCGCGCGCTGCGTCATCCTGTCGGGCGCGGTCATCGGCGACGACGGCTTCGGCTTCGCGCCGGACCCGTCGCGCGCGAAGGGCGCCTGGACCAAGATCCCGCAATTCGGCGGCGTGCGCATCGGCGACGACGTCGAGATCGGCGCCAACACCACGGTAGACCGCGGTGCGCTCGACGATACGGTGATCGGCAACGGCGTCAAGATCGACAACCAGATCATGATCGGCCACAACTGCCGCATCGGCGACCACACGGCAATGGCGGCCTGCGTCGGCATCGCGGGTTCGACCACCATAGGCGAACGCTGCTCCATAGGCGGGGCGGCCATGATAGGGGGGCATTTGAAGATCGGCGACGACGTCTTCATCTCGGCCGCCACACCGGTGCACAGCAACATCGACAAGCCGGGACAGTACACCGGCTTTTTCCCGATGACCGAGCACGCCCAGTGGGAGCGCAACGCGGTCGCGGTCAGGCACCTGGCGACGATGGCCAAGCGGATCAAGGCGCTGGAAAAGAAGTAAAGGCGAGCGGGCGCCAGAGCGGCCCGCCGCCCGTCAAATACTGGAAATCTGTATGGAAATGGACATCAAGGGGATACTCGACCATTTGCCGCATCGCTATCCGATGCTGCTCATCGATCGGGTCATCGACGTCAAACCCGGGGAATCGATCCGCGCGATCAAGAACGTCTCGATCAATGAACCGTTCTTTACCGGCCATTTCCCGCACCATCCGGTCATGCCGGGCGTGCTGATCCTCGAAGCCATGGCCCAGGCGGCCGCCATCACCTCGTTCACGGCCGCGGGCAAGAAGCCCGACGAGAACACGGTGTACTACTTCGTCGGCATCGACGGCGCCCGTTTCAAGCGGCCCGTGGTCCCGGGCGACCAACTCAACATCGAAGTCAACGTCGAGCGCTCGGCGCGCGGCATCTGGAAGTACAACGGCAAGGCGCTGGTCGAAGGGCAGATCGCGGCCGAAGCCAGCCTGATGTGCACCATGCGCATCCTCGAGCCCTGACGGAAGCGTCCCGTGGCGAGGATACATCCCACCGCTCTCGTCGACCCGGCCGCACAGCTGGACGACAGCGTGAGCATCGGCCCTTTCAGCATCATCGGGCCGAACGTCCGCATCGGCGCCGACACCGAGGTCGGCGCGCACTGCGTCATCGACGGCCATACCACCATCGGGCGCGGCAACCGCTTCTTTCCGTCTTGCTCCATCGGCGCGGCGCCGCAGGACAAGAAATACGCTGGCGAGCCGACCCGCCTGGAAATCGGCGACGGCAATACGATACGCGAATGCTGCACCATCAATACCGGCACGGTCCAGGATGCCGGCGCGACGCGGCTGGGCAATGACAACTGGATCATGGCCTACGTGCACGTGGCCCACGACTGCCAGCTCGGCAGCCACATCATCCTGGCCAACGGCACGCAGCTCGCCGGGCACGTGCACATCGGCGACCACGTCATCCTCGGCGGCATGACGGGCGTGCACCAGTTCGTCAAGATCGGCGCGCACGCCATGACCGGCGTCCACGCGACGCTGCTGCAGGACCTGCCTCCTTTCGTCACCTGCGCCGGCAGCCCCGCGCGGCCGGTTGGCATCAATGTCGAAGGGCTCAAGCGCCGCGGCTTCTCGCCCGCCCAGATCTCCGGCCTGCGGGCCGCCTACAAGACCTTGTATCGCCAGGGGCTGACGCTGGACGAGGCTCGCGCCGCGCTGCAGGCGAAGCGGGCCGAGGCGCCCGAGCTCGATGCCTCGCTGTCGATCTTGCTGAACTTCCTCGATACCGCCACCCGCGGTATCGTGCGCTGACGGAGGCCGGCGTGCCGGTTGCGGGCCAAGCGTCCATCGGCATGGTGGCGGGAGAGCCATCGGGCGACCTGCTGGCGGCCACCGTGGTGCAAGCCTTGCACGAGCGGGCGCCGCAGTTCGCGCTGGCGGGCATAGGCGGCCCCAGGATGCAGGCGCACGGTTTCGATGCCTGGTATCCCATGCAGAAGCTCGCCGTGAACGGCTATGCCGACGTCCTCATGCACTTGCCGGAACTGCTCAACATCCGCCGTGCCGTCCGCGAGCGCTGGCTGGCCGAGCGGCCGGCCGCCTTCGTCGGCGTCGACGCACCCGATTTCAACTTCGGGCTGGAGCAGGCCTTGCGCGCCGGCGGCATTCCCACGGTCCATTTCATCGGCCCCTCGCTCTGGGCCTGGCGCGGCGAGCGCATCAACAAGATCCGCGAAGCCGTGTCCCGCATGCTGGTGGTATTCCCGTTCGAGGAGCAGATCTATCGCGATGCGGGCGTGCCGGTCACCTACGTCGGCCATCCGCTCGCGCGCGTCATCGACCGGAACCCGGATCGCGCCGCCGCCCGTACCCGGCTGGGCATTGCGCAGGAGGCCCGGGTGCTGGCCCTGATGCCCGGCAGCCGCGCGGGCGAGGTGCGCCATCTCGCGCCCCGTTTCCTGGCGGCCGCCAAGCTGCTGCAGATGCGCGATCCCGCCTTGCAGCTCTGGGCGCCCATGGCCAACCCCGAACGCCAGCGAGAATTCCTGGCCCACGCGTCGGCCGTGGGCGGGCTGCAGAACCTGCATACCGCCGTGGGCGGTTCGCACGACGTCCTGGCCGCCTGCAACGCGGTGCTCGTGGCCAGCGGCACCGCCACGCTGGAGGCCGCGCTGTTCAAGCGCCCCATGGTGATCTCCTACGTGCTGCCGCGGCTGTCATGGTGGATCATGCGGCGCCAGGCCTACCTGCCCTGGGTCGGACTGCCTAACATCCTGTGCCGCGACACCGTCGTCCCGGAGTTGCTCCAGGACGAAGCCACGCCGCGCGCGCTGGCCGACGCGGCCTGGAAGGCCCTGACCGACGAGGCCGCTATCCAGCGGCTGGAGGCGCGTTTCACCGCCCTGCACGACGAGCTGGTGCGCGATACGCCGGCCCTGGCGAGCCAGGCCATCCTGGAGGTGGCGGGCCATGGGTGAGAAAGGCTGGGTGCAGACCGATTTCGGCTGGACGGCGGTCGACTCCGCGGGCGCCGACCTGCTCCAGGTGTTCGACGCCGAGACCTTGCTCACGATGCGGGTGGCGGGAGTGGACGAGGCCGGCCGCGGTCCCCTGGCCGGCCCGGTCTATGCGGCCGCGGTCGTCCTCGATCCCGGGCGGCCCATCGAGGGCCTGAACGATTCCAAGATGCTCTCCGAGCGGGCGCGCGACGAACTCGCACCGCTGATACGCGAACGTGCGCTGGCCTGGTGCGTCGCCAGCGTGAGCGTGGCCGAAATCGACACGCTGAACATTCTCAACGCCACCATGCTCGCCATGCGCCGCGCGGTGGACGGGCTGGGCCTCCTGCCCGACCTGGTGCAGGTCGACGGCAACCGGGCGCCGGCGCTGGCGTGCCGGGTGCAGACGGTGATCGGCGGGGATGCCCAGGTGCAGGCCATCTCGGCCGCGTCCATCCTGGCCAAGACCGCGCGCGATGCCGAACTGGTCCGGCTGCACGACATCTATCCCATGTACGGCTTCGACCGGCACAAGGGCTATGGCACGCCCGATCACCTGCGCTGCCTGCTCGAACATGGTCCTTGCCCCGAGCACCGCCGCAGCTTCGAGCCCGTACGCCAGGCCATGGGCGGCCCGGCCCGGGCGAGCGCGGGCATGCCGGGAGCCCAGGCAAAGGCGGCTGCCGCGTCTTATGCGATGGACGCCTTGCTTCCGTGGAGCGACCTGGACGAGCCACCCGTGCCGGCGCCACGCCGGCGCCGGGCCAGGCCGGGCGGCTAGCGCCCCGGACCGCAGCATGGGGAAACGGCCATGAAACGCATTGCCTCGCGCGACAACCCGCTTTACAAGTCGCTGCGCAAGCTGGCGCAGACCTCGCAGGCCCGCCGGGAGGCAGGCCTGTCCGTGCTGGAAGGGGTACACCTGTGCCAGGCCTATCTGCAATGGCAAGGCGTGCCCCGCCATGCCGTCTTCGACGCCCGGCGGCTGGACGGCGAGCGCGCCAGCGCCGAGGTGCGGGCGCTATGCGAGGGGATTCCCGCCGATCGCCAGGTCTGGCTCGACGGCAATCTCATCGGCGACCTCGAGCACGTGCAGGCGGGGCAAGGCGTGGTCTTCGTCATCGAGACCCCGGCGCCTTCGCTGCCCGGACGAGTGGCCGACAGTTGCGTGCTGCTCGACCGGATCCAGGACCCGGGCAACGTCGGCTCCATCCTGCGGACCTGCGCCGCAGCCGGCGTACGCCACGTCTTCCTGTCCGACGAAACCGCCTTCGCCTGGTCGCCCAAGGTGCTGCGGTCGGGGCAGGGGGCGCATTTCTCCCTCGCCATCTACGAGCGGGTCGATCTCCAGGCGCTGCTAGCGCGGCTGGACGTGCCGCTGGTGGCGACGACGCTCGACCATGCGGAAGATCTCTACCGCGCTTCGCTGCCGCGGCATTGCGCCTGGGTGTTCGGCAACGAGGGGCAGGGCGTGGGCGCCGGGCTGCAGGCCGCCGCGGCGTTGCGGGTCCGCATCCCCCAGGAGCCGGCGGCCGAGTCGCTGAATGTCGGCGCGGCCGTGGCGGTGTGCCTGTTCGAGCACCGGCGCAGGTTCATGCCGGCGTAGCGGCGCGCGGCCAGCCGTCAGTCCGAAGGCAGCAGCGCGGGGTTCCACACCACTTCCCAGACGTGGCCGTCGGGATCCTGGAAATAGCCGGCATAACCGCCCCAGAAGGTCGATTGAGCCGGCTTGACGATACGCGCGCCCGCCCGGCTCGCCTGCTCCATGACTTCGTCCACCTCCTGCTGGCTGGAGACGTTATGGCCGAGCGTGAAGGCGGTCGGGCAGGGCGCGCCCTGCGCCAGGCCGGTGTCGTGCGCGATGTCGCCCTGCGCCCAGAGCGCGAGCTTGAGGCCGCCCTGCAGATCGAAGAACGCCACCGCCCCGTGTTCGAATTCCGTCCCGATGATGCCGGCCGTCGGCAGCCCGAGTCCGTCGCGATAGAAGGCGACGGACCGCTCGAGATCGGAAACGCCCAGCGTCAGTACCGAGATGCGGGGGTTCATGGGCGGATCTCCTTGATATTTGCAATATCGCCGATATTGAGTATGAAATGCCGTGTGAAAAAGGAGAAATGAGCGAAAAAGGGCGGTTTTCCCTGAGGCGGTATTAGTAGAACCGGCCCTCCAGCCCGATCTTCTGCAGTACCGTGGTCGAAATCTCCTCTATCGACTTGGTCGTAGTCGACAACCACCGGATGCTCTCCCGCCGCATCAGCTTCTCGGCCTCGGCCACTTCATAGCGGCACTGCTCCAGCGACGCGTAGCGGCTGTCGGGCCGCCGTTCGTGGCGCACCTCGGCCAGGCGTTCGGGCTGGATGGTCAGGCCGAACAGCTTGTTCCGGTACGGCAGGATCGCCGATGGCAGGGCGTTGCGCTCGAAATCGTCGGGAATCAGCGGCACGTTGGCGGCCTTGACGCCGTATTGCATGGCCAGGTAGAGGCTGGTCGGGGTCTTGCCGCAGCGGGAGACGCCGATCAGGATCACGTCGGCCTGTTCCAGGCCCTTGATGTACTGGCCGTCGTCGTGGGCCAGGCTGAAGTTGATGGCCTCGATGCGGTTCTGGTACTGCTTGGTATTCGCCACGTTGTGCGACCGGCCGATCGAGTGGCTGGACTTGATGTTCAGCTCCTGCTCGATGGGCTCCACGAAGGTGGAGAAAAGGTCCAGGAACAGGCCATTGGCCTGCCGCACGCGGGTGTTGATCTCGGAATTGACCAGGGTGCTGAAAACGATGGGGCGCTGGCCGTCGGCCGCGAAGGCTGCGTCGATGCGGGCCGCCACCGCCGCCGCCTTGTCCACCGAATCAATGAAAGGCAGCCTTACATGGCGGAAGCGCGCGCTTTCGAATTGCGCCAGGACCGAATGGGCGAACGTCTCGGCGGTAATGCCGGTGCCGTCGGAGACCACGAATACGGTGCGCAGGTACGAATTCGGCGTGGCGTCGGGTTGGGGCATGGAGTTCTCGCAAAAGCAGGAATGACCTGGGGCGGGAAAAGGTAACAAAGACCGGTTGTGCAGAAACGGGGCCGGCCAGCGTACAATCTGGGATTACCCCCGGTTACGCATGGCATCGCCCTGGGCAGCAAGCCCCGGGCCGCGGCGAAGGCGGGTTTGGCCAGCGCACCACGAATGCGGCGCAACGCCGCTTTGCGCATGGGCATTGCGAAGCGGAAGCGCTTTTCGCGTGTGCTCGCCAAACAAGCTTTCTTGCCATTGTAATAGGGGACTTCCATGTCTTATGTCGTACCGTTCGAGCAACTCCGGATGACGGACGTTGACTCGGTAGGAGGAAAGAACGCTTCACTTGGAGAGATGATCAGTCAGCTCACCGGCGCCGGGGTCCGCGTGCCGGGGGGCTTTGCCACCACGGCAGAGGCATTCCGCGATTTCCTCAAGGATGCGGGGCTCGACACCCGCATCAACGAGCGCCTGTCTTCCTTGAATCCGGAAGACGTGCGCGCGCTCGCCGAAACGGGTGCGGAAATCCGCCAGTGGATCATCGATGCGCCGTTCTCGGCCCGGTTCGAGAAGGAAATCCGTGAAGCGTTCGCCAAGCTCGACGCCGACGGCAAGGGCTCGTTCGCCGTCCGTTCGTCCGCCACCGCCGAAGACCTGCCCGACGCCTCGTTCGCCGGCCAGCAGGAAACCTTCCTGAACGTGGTCGGCATCGACGATGTGCTGGACAAGATCCGCCACGTG
>Ga0180216_1000212_pt1 | contig 66817 bp, 57 predicted proteins | sample eDN3rd37CBELigMG_FD_128879 | JGI IMG/M metagenome (GOLD analysis project Ga0180216, IMG submission 128879) | Enriched Miracle-Growth compost microbial communities from Emeryville, California, USA - eDNA 3rd pass 37_C BE-Lig MG (version 2)... ... | reverse complement strand
TGAGGGGGTTGGAGGGTGAGGGGGTTGGAGGGTGAGGGGGTGAGGGGGTGTGCGATCGGCAGATGGAGTTTGGCGCGGCATCCCCGCGGCGGGGCGTATGATGCTTCTCGCCGCCGATTTCCACCGCCCAGCATGGACCTGCTTCCCCGACATCCCGCTCGCGACCGAGAGCGGAGGCGCTGGGGTGGATCGCTGGAGCGAGCGAGAGATTGTCTGAGCAGGGGTGGGCCGAGGGTGGCGGAGGATGGGTTGGAGGTGGTAGGCGGTGGCAGGGGGATGGGAAGCGGGGCGGCGGGTGGCGGGGAAGGGTGGCGGCGGGGAGGGGGGAGCGAGTTTCTCTCGCTCGCGGAAGCGATCCACCCCCGCCGCAGCACTGTCGGCCATAGTCCACGCTTCGCGAAAGCTCCCCGCCACAGCGCTGCCAGCCATAGTCCCCGCTCCACGGTAGCCCCACGGCGACAGCGCTGCCGGCCATGATCCACACTGCGTGAATGACCACCCCCGTCAGAGCGCCTCCGGTCACGAGCCGCAAATCTCGATCTCCCCCACCCAGCACCCCCTACCCACCGCGCATCCAGCCCACCCCACCCCCCCGACCCCCGAATCCCAACCCCCGAATGCCTAGATCGAACCCCTGGCCCCTGCCCCCCAACCCCACTAACTTTACCATCGTGAACCGTATCGAAATCATTCCGACGCCGCCGCCGCCCATCGCCTACGACGTCATCGTCGAGGCCGGGGCACTGGCAGAGCTCCCGCGGCTCCTCGCCGAGACCGCGCCGGGGCATCATTATCTCATCATATCCGACAACAACGTCGCCTCGGTGTTGGGGGGCGAGCTCCGTTCCCGGTTGGAGGGGGCGGGGTACCGAGTCTCGCTCCTCACCTTCGAACCCGGTGAGGCGAGCAAGAACGTCGCGAACTGGGCCGCGCTCATGGAGGCGATGGTCGCCCAGGGCGCCGGGCGCGACAGCGTCGTCATCGCGCTCGGTGGTGGCGTGACCGGCGACCTGGCCGGGTTCGTCGCCGCGACCTACCTGCGCGGCGTCCCCCTCGTCCAGATCCCGACCTCGCTCCTGGCGATGCTCGACTCCTCCGTCGGCGGGAAGACCGGGATCGACCTAGAGGCCGGGAAGAACCTGGTCGGCGCCTTCCACTCCCCGCGCCTCGTGGTCGCCGACCCCCTGGTCCTGCGCACCCTCCCCGCCCAGGAGCTCCGGGCCGGGCTCGCCGAAGCGGTCAAGCACGGCGCGATCGCGGACCGGGCGTACTTCGACTGGATCGCCGAGCGCGCTACCAACCTCCTCGCCGGCAACCCCGACGACCTCGCCCGTCTCGTCCACCGCTCCGTCGAGATCAAGGCACAGTTCGCCGCGGCCGACCCCTTCGAGACCGGGCCGCGCAAGGCTCTCAACTACGGCCACACCATCGGCCACGCGGTCGAGGCGTTGAGCAACTACACGATCCCGCACGGCTACGCCGTCGCGATCGGGATGGTCGCGGAGGCCAGGCTCGGCGAGAGGACGGGTATCACGGAGTCGGGGACCGAAACCGCGCTCGTCAGTGTATTGCATGCATTGGGTCTCCCGGTCGAGATCCCGGCCGAGATCGAGCCGACGCGGATCGTCGAGGTGGCCCGCAGGGACAAGAAGGCACGCGCCGCGCGTACCCGTTACACCATGATCGCTCGCATCGGCGAGGTGGCCAGGACCGGGGCGGGGGAGTGGAGCCATGGGTTCGACGAGTCTACCGTCGTCGAAACACTGGCATTATCTATTGGCCAGATCATGGTTTGACGCGGCCGGGCCGCGTTACTATACTTGAGATACTCTCGGAGTGCCGGTCGGTACGGGGTGAGACCGGCGCCCATGAACGCGTTACGGAGGTATGATGGCGCTCTACGAGCGCTTTGCCGGCCGCTCGGTTGCTCAGGTGCTCGAGTCGCAGGTGGCCGAGCACCCTGATCGGACCTTCCTCATCTACGGCAACCGCCGTCTGACCTACGCGCAGGTTGACGCCCGCGCCACCGCGCTGGCTGCTGCCTTGCACGGGCTCGGGATCGGAGCAGGCGACCGGGTCGCGATCGATCTGCCCAACTGGCCGGAGTTCATCATCTCCACCTTCGCCGCCGCCAAGCTCGGGGCGACGATCGTACCGCTCAACCCCAAGTTCACCGTCCCGGAGCTGCATTACATGCTCCGGCACTCGGAGGCCGCGGTAGTCATCACCGTCGAGGAGTTCAACGGCGTCGACTATCTCGAGATCTTCGAGGGTCTCTTCCCCTCGCTCCCGGAGCTGCAGTACCTGGTCACCGTCGGCGAGGAAGATCTCTGGTACGATGATCGGATCTACCAGTTCGAGGACCTCCTCTCGAGCGGCGAGGGTCGTGAGTTCCCGCAGGTCGAAGTCGACCCGGACGAGGCCGTCTTCGCGATCCTCTACACCTCCGGTACGATGGGGAAGCCGAAGGGGGTCGAGCTTACGCACTCGAACCTGATCGGCACCGCGGCGCGTACGGTCGAGGCGATCGACCTCACCCCCGAGGACGTGATCTTCGGTGTCACCACCATCTTCCACGTCTTCGGCCTCGGCCCCGGGATCCTGGGGACGGCGATGGCCGGTGCGTCGCTGGTCCTCCAGGAGCAGTACCTCCCCGACGAGGCGCTCGACCTCATCGAGGAGCATCGGGTCACCGTGCATTACGGTGTGCCCACCGTCTTCATCACGGAGTTGCGGGAGCAGGAGCATGAACCCCGTGACCTCTCCTCGCTCCGTGTCGGGCTCGTCGCCGGTGCGCCTATAGGCGACGAGATGCTGCGCCGCGTGCGCGCGGGGCTCTGCCCCAACCTCCAGGTGGCGTACTCCCTAGTCGAGACCGGGTCGACCGTCGCGGTCACGCGGCCGGACGATCCGCCCGAGAAGCAGGTCTTCACCGTAGGTCGGCCGCTGCCGGGAACCGAGGTCAGGATCCTCGACCTCGACGGTAGCATCCTCCCCCCGGAGAGTCTCGGCGAGATCGCCGTGAAGGGGGGCGGCATCATGAAGGGTTATTACCGTCAACCCGGCGAGACCGCCCAGGTCTTCGACAAGGACGGCTTCTTCATGACCGGCGACCTCGGGATGATCGACGAGGAAGGCTACGTCCACGTCATCGGGCGGCGGAAGGAGCTCATCATCCGGGGCGGTTTCAACGTCTACCCCCGCGAGGTGGAAGACAGATTGCATGCCCACCCGGCGGTGCAGGATGTGGCGGTCGTAGGGCTGCCGCACGATGTACTCGGCGAATTGGTCTGCGCCTGCATCGTCCCCATCGAGGGCGCGATCGTGACGGGCGAGGAGATCAAGGAGTGGTGCCGCGGCGCACTCGCCGATTACAAGGTGCCTGACCTGGTCAGGTTCCTCGATTCCTTCCCCCTCACCGGGAGCGGGAAGGTCCGGCGTATCGAACTCGCGCGCATGATCAGCGCCGAGGAATCCAGTCGCCGACTGTAGGGTATAACAAAAGGTAGCGAGACTCCTGGAGCTGTCTCGCGGTATCGCACTCCTGACCTCGACCTCGCCACCGATGCGGGGTCGGACGATCGGGGAAGCGGCGAAGAACTGGGTAACGGGGGCCCGCGGCGATTGCCGCGCTGCCCGCCATCACCACGCCGCATCGGATCGGGGTTCGAGGGGGATGTCGCAGCCGCGCAGAAGTCGAGGGGCCTCGCCGGTCGTAAACGAACAAACCGAGAAAAGCGAGGCACATGGCTGCACAATTCGCACGGCCGTACCATCATGCGAGATCCAATGGTCCGAGCCAGAACGCTCCGAACGCTGCGCTCCTCATCGACTTCGACAACGTCACGATGGGGATCCGCAGCGACCTCTCGAAGGAACTCAAGAACCTACTCAACAGTGACATAATCAAGGGCAAGGTAGCGGTACAGCGCGCGTACGCCGACTGGCGACGCTACCCGCAGTACGTGGTCCACCTTGCGGAGGCGTCGGTCGATCTGATCTTCGCGCCGGCATACGGCAGCGCCAAGAAGAACGCCACCGATATCCGACTCGCCATCGACGCCCTCGAACTCGTCTTCACCCGTCCCGAAATCGGCACCTTCATCCTCCTCTCCGGCGACTCCGACTTCAGCAGCCTCGTCCTGAAGCTGAAGGAGTACGGCAAGTACGTCATCGGCGTGGGGATCCGCGAATCCGCGTCGGACATCCTCGTCCAGAACTGCGACGAGTACTACTCCTACTCCAGTCTCTCCGGGCTGACGAAGGAGACCGACGAGGAGCGCGACCGTCTGGACCCGTGGGAGCTGGTCGAGAAGGCGGTCCGGCAGATGGCGTCGCGGCGGGATGTGATGCGTTCCGACCGGCTCAAGCAGGTCATGCTCGAGCTCGACGGCAACTTCAACGAGAAGGAGCTCGGCTACAGCAAGTTCAGCCGGTTCCTGGCGGATGCCGCCGCGCGCAACCGGTTGCGGCTGCGCAAGGGGGAGAACGGCCAGTGGGAGGTAGCGCCGCCCGATTCGGCGCCCTCGGCCGATGTTCCTGCCGTGGAGGCGCGCCCGGCGCGGGAGGAGCTCCAGTCGCAGCGTGAGGAGCCGCGCGGCCGCCGTGGCCGTGGCCGTGATCACGACCGTGGTGCCGCCGAGCGGGCGCCGCGCGAGCCGCGCGAAGAGCGCGTGGCGGCCGTCCCGGCCGCGTCGCCTGCGGCTGCGGTCGAGCCGGTGGCTCCAGCGGCCGTCGTCGAGGATGTACCGTCCCGGGTCGAGGCGGCGGAGCCGGCGCAGCGTGCTAGCGCCGAGCCCCAGGAGGCCGGCGATGCGGCTAACGATCTGCGTGCCGCCTACGACCTCCTGCGCCGTGCCGTCGAGTACCTGGTCGGCAAGAATGGCGAGATGGTGCGCGATTCGGACGTCAAGCGTAGGATGCTCGAGCTCCAGCCCGGCTGGGACGAGTCGAAGCTCGGGTTCAGCAAGTTCAGCCGGTTCTTGCGTCAGGCGCACGATGCCGAGGTGATCGACCTGCACCGGGGTGAGGGTGGCAGCTATCAGCTGACCCTGTCGACGAGCCGGAGCCGGAAGCACGTCGAGCTCTCCCGCCCCGCGGGTCGGGGGACCGACAAGCCGTCCGGGAAGCGGCAGGCGGCGGAGCAGCCCGAGGTGCCGCCGGCGCGGGCTGAGGACGATGCCCCAGCCACGTCGCATGAGGCGGTAGCCCCTGAGGCCGTGGCTCCGCGTGGCCGTTCGGACAAGGCTTCTCGTCGTGCTGACAAGTCTGCGGCGCGGGCGGAGAAGCCAGAGCCGGCGGCACCAGTGGCGGCCGAGGCCGAGCAGCCCCAGCCGAGCGCTGAGGCGGCGGCGGTGGAGGCGGCCCAGCCGGCTGCCGAGAAGAAGGAGGAGCCGGCCGTGGCCGCCGCCGCTACGCCCGTGCAGCCCGCCCCCGCGGCGCGGCCCGCTACGGTCACTCCGCGCGGGATCGGTATCGGTCGGCTCGGGGCTCGTGGGCGTATGATGCAGGCGAGCCCGCCGCCGGTCCTCCCCGGCCAGGCCGTGGTGATCCCGGGGCTGACTGCCACCAAGTCGAAGGCCGCGGAGGAAGCGACGCCCGCGCCGGCGGCGGCGACGTCGTCGCCTGCGACCGCTCCGGTTGTGGAGCCGGTGCCGGCCGCGCAGGCCGAGTCCAGCGCGCAGCCTGTGGCTCCGGCCCAGACCATCACCGCCCGGTATGGCCTCCCTACCGAGGCGAAGGAGGTCGAGGCGTACATCCTCGGTCGTTACAAGGGTGTCGGCCCCAAGACCGTCTCCGCCCTGATCGAGGCGTTCGGTGCGAGCGATCTCTTCGGTGCGTTGGAGTCGCAGCCGGATCGAGTCCGTGAGGTCCTGGGCAGCGCCCGCCGCGCGGACGCGGTCCTCGCGGCCTGGAAGGCCGATCTCGAGCAGCGCCGCGCGGCGGAGGTCGTCGCCGAGGCGCCGGCCGTGGCCGAGGTGGTAGCCGAGCCGGAGGCGGCGGAGTCCGTCGAGGCGCCTGCGGCCAAGCCGCGTGCGTCGCGACGTGGTGGTCGGCGGGGTGCCAAGCGCCCCGAGGCTGCGGCCGCCGCGGAGTCGCAGCCGGCGCGGCGCGGCAACCGTGGCAGGACGCCGAAGGGCGCGGCGAACGCTGCGGCCGGCGCGGCCGACGATGCCGCTGCGCCCAAGGCGGGCAAGTCCGCCCAGCGGCGTGGCCGGCGTGGCTCCCGGCCGAAGGCTACCGCCGGGGAGTGAGATGGCGACCGCGCAGCAGCGCGGGGTGCTCCCGGTCTCGTTCTTCGACCGTGACGCCGAGGAGGTCGCGCGCGACCTCCTCGGCGTCGTCTTGGAGTCGACCCACGACGGTAGAACTACCCTAGGCAGGATCGTCGAGACCGAGGCGTACCTCGGCCCGCACGACGCCGCCTCCCACGCCGCGGCGCGGATAGGTAGGACCAAACGCAACGCCCCGATGTTCGGGCCGCCGGGGACCGCCTACGTCTACCTGATCTACGGCTTGCACTGGTGTTTCAACGTGGTGACCGGTCCGGTCGGTTATCCGGCCGCGGTCCTGATCCGCGCCGTCGAGCCGATATCGGGGCTCGAGGTCATGCGGGAGCGGCGAGGCGCCGGTGTTGCCGATCGTGACCTGGCGCGCGGCCCTGGCCGACTCGCCCGCGCGTTCCGGATCACCGGCGAACTGAACGGCCACCCCTTACAGGAGCCACCGCTGCGTTTGCTCGCTGGCGTGCCGGTTGCGGCGGACCGGGTGGCGGTCGGCCCCCGGATCGGCGTCACCGGCGCCGTCGACTGGCCGCTTCGCTTCTATCTAGCTGACAGCCCATGGGTATCCCGATGAGCGACATGGCCGGGCACGACCCGGCCGGCCGAGCGCGCGTGCTGCACCACGACGCCATCGTGATCGACGCGCACGCCGACACCCCGAGCGAGTACTTCCTGCTCCCTGGCTACGACTTCGGCGCGCGTCACGACGACGGCCACCTCGACCTCCCGCGTCTCCGGGACGGCGGCATCGACCTCCAGTTCCTGATCGCGTGGGTCCCGGCGGAGCTGGCTGCGCGGCCGGGCGCGTCGTTCGAGCACGCCGCCGCCCTCTGCCGCGCCATACACCGTACCATAGCCGCTACCCCCGGCGCGCGGCTGGTCGGCGACTGTGCCGGGTTCCGGGAGGCGCGGGAGGGTGGGGAGGTGGCGTTCATGATCGGGGTCGAGGGGGGCCACGCCATCGACAACTCGCTCGAGCGACTGCGTGAGCTGCACGCCCTCGGCGCGCGGTACCTGACCCTGACCTGGAACAACGCCAACGACTGGGCGGACTCCTCGGCCGAACCACCCCGGCACGGCGGGTTGACCGAGTTCGGGCGCGAGGTCGTCAAGGAACTCAATCGTCTGGGGATGTTGGTCGACCTCTCACACGTCGCGCGGTCGACCTTCTACCAGGCGCTCGAGGTGAGCGAAGCGCCGGTGATAGCCAGTCACTCCTGCGCGTACGCGCTGGCCGCGCACCATCGCAACCTCGACGACCATCAACTCCGCACCCTCGCCGAGGCAGGCGGTGTCATCGGCGTCAACTTCTTCCCTGCGTATCTCGATACTACTCACAGCAACGCCTTCGACGAGCTAGAGGCGCGGACCGCGGCGCTCCGGCGGCGGCTCGAACGGGAGACCGGCGACCTGGCCGAAGCGCTCCGGTTGAGCCGCGCCTGGCGGGCGGAACGGCTCGCGGAGCTCCCGCAGGTCGGCGCGGCCAGGATCGTCGAGCATATCGATCATATCGTCGAGGTCGCCGGGATCGATCACGTCGCGCTGGGCAGCGACTTCGATGGCATCTCCACGGTCCCGACCGACCTCCCCGACTGCGCGGCCCTACCGTACCTGACCGAGCTCCTCGTAAGTAGAGGTTACGACGACGACGGCGTCCGCAAGATCCTCGGCGGCAACATGTTACGCGTCCTGGAAGCCGTCGTCGGGTGAGCCTGTCCGACACCGACCGGTGGCTCGGCCGGCGCCACGGCGACCCCGTCCCTGGCACGCCTCGTGCTCCTCATCCCGTCGTGGCCGGGCCAAGGCCCGGCCGGTCATAGGGTGAGTGTACGGAGGTTCGCATGGCGACTGTACCGGGTCCGAATCCCGATAAACCTCTGCCCAGGCCAAGCGCGCCGGCGGAGGAACCCCCTTACGAACCTGTCGAAGAGCCGGATCACGTCGGCCCGGAGCGTAACGACGATCCGGGGTGGCTCCCCAAACCATATGACCCCGAACGGGAGTTCGAGGAGCCGGGCGTACCGATCGGGGGGTGAAGTCGGCGCCGGCTCCCGGCGTGTCGAGCCGAAGGGTGTGCCGTGAATCGGTGCGCGAGTCTCTCGCGGCGCGAGCTGATCCGGCCCCAACCCGCCCACACCCTGGCAAATACACCGTTTCAGACAGCGCAAACGAACTGGCCCGGCGATCCGCCGGGCCAGTTCGCTACTCCCTCAGCCAGCGACGCATCTCCTCTTTTTGCTCCTCGCTACGTTCCTCGCCGATGTCCAGGTTCGTCCCCGTCCGCTTGCGTTCACCCTCCTCGACCAGTTCGCGGCTGGTCTCGTAGGGTTTGCCGATCTGGTCGGGTTTCCCCCGCTTCCGCAGCTTACGCCGCTTTTCTTCGAGTTCGCTGCTCGCGTCGTGGTGCTTCATCTCCGCTCCTCACTATCGTGCCCAATTTCTGGATCCCTGCGCCGGATCTCGCGAAGATACTGGGCAACAAATGTTCCCGGCCGTCGTGCTTTACACCCGACCATCGGTCGGATAGATTGGCCGCGCATGCCGAAACGTTGATCCTACTCAGGAGCGCAACGGGTGAAGATCATAGTCTGCATCAAGCGTGTCCCGGACACGGAGGCGCGCATCAAGCTCACCGACGATCGCAAGTCGATCGACCCCAGCGGACTGAAGTACATCATCAACCCCTATGACGAATTCGCGGTCGAGGCGGCGCTGCAGCTCAGGGATGGGCAGGGCGGCGGCGAGGTCGTTGTCTTGACTGCGGGTGAGTCCGCGGCGGGGGAGCAGCTGCGCTCCGCTCTGGCTATGGGGGCTGACCGCGCGGTGCTCTTGCGGACGGAGACGACCCTCGACGGACTCGCCACCGCCCGCGTGCTCGCCGCGGAGCTGAAGGACGCCGGAGCGGACCTCGTCCTTTTCGGGATGAAGGCGGTAGACGACGATCAGCAGCAGGTCGGCCCGATGGTCGCCGAGCTACTCGGGCTCCCTTGTGTCACCGTGGTCGGCGAGGTCGCTATCGAGGGGGACGCGGTGGTCTGTCACCGCGAGGTCGAAGGCGGCGTCGAGGTCGTCGAAGTGCCTCGGCCGGCCGTGCTGACGATCACCAAGGGGAAGTACGAGCCGCGTTATGCCTCGCTCAAGGGGATCATGGCCGCGAAGAAGAAGCCGCTCGAGGAGAAGGCGGTCGAGGCGCCGGCCGGGCGGATCGAGCTTCTCGGGCTCGACTATCCGCCGGAGCGGCCGAGCGGGAAGATCGTGGGTGCCGGCGCGGACGCGGTGCCGGAGCTGGTCCGGTTGCTGAGGCAGGAAGCCAAGGTGCTCTAGGAGGGGCAATGAAGATTCTCGCGATTGCAGAACAGCGTGATGGCACGCTGCGCCGTGCGTCCCACGAGGTGGTCTCCCAGGCGCGCCGGGTGGCGGATGCCGTAGGCGCCACGGTCGACGCCGTCGTCTTCGGCCCCGCTGGTATCGCTGGTGCCGCCGGCGAGCTCGGCCGTTATGGCGCCGATCGCATCCTGGTCTCCGAGGGTGAGCACTGGGCGCAGTACGGACCGGAGCACTATACCGCGGCGCTGGCGAGTGTGATCGGCCAGGAACAGTACTTCGCCGTCTTTCTCGCCGCGACGTCCCGGGGTAAGGACCTGGCTCCGCGGCTCGCGGCGCGGCTCGACCTCCCTCTGGCGACCGAGGCCACGGCGCTCTCGGTCGATGGCGGCGAGCTGATCGTCACTCGCCCGCTATATGCGGGGAAGGTCTTCTCCCGCGTGAAGCTGCACGGTTCGACGCGGCTCGTCTCGCTTCGGCCGAACGCCTTCGGCGCGGAGGAGAACCCCAGGGCCGGCGCCGTCGAATCGCTGGGCGACCTCGCCCCTGCAGGCGCGGCCCGGCTCCGGGTCAGGGAGTTCATCCCCGCAGCGAGCACGCGGCCGGATGTGGCCGAGGCGCCGGTGGTCATCAGCGGCGGCCGTGGGCTCCGCGGCCCCGAGCACTGGAGCATGCTCGAGGAGCTCTGCGAGGCGATCGGCCCGCACTGCGCGCTCGGCGCCTCCCGCGCCGTGGTCGACGCCGGGTGGCGGCCGCACGGCGAGCAGGTCGGCCAGACCGGGAAGACTGTTGCGCCGCAGCTCTACTTCGCGATCGGGATCAGCGGCGCCATCCAGCACCTCGCCGGTATGCGGACCGCGCGTACCATCGTCGCGATCAACAAGGACCCGGAAGCGCCGATCTTCAAGGTCGCCGATTACGGGATCGTGGGCGACGCCTTCGAGGTCGTCCCGCGGCTCGCGGCCGAGATCCGCAAGCTGAACGAGGGCTGAGCGGCGCAGTTCGCTCGAAGCAGCGTTCGCGGAGGCGGTCACCACCCTGGTGGCCGCCTTTCTATTGCCCACGAGATGCCCGACCGTGCTGGCACCCGGGTTGCAAGCACCTCGCGCCCGCCTGATTCCTGCAAGCACGAGGAGGCGCAATGACGACGACGAGCCCGATCGCCACGATCCGGTACTCCCCACACCCCGGTCCGACGATCTCGACTCGCTGCCGGAACCCGGCTCTGTCGCTTACTCGGCGTCTACGCCGGCGGCGTGCCGTGCCCGTCGTCGCCTTACTCGGTAGTCTCGTATGCTTTGTTCCTGTTACGGCGTTGGCACAGGACCCGCCGTTACGGATCGTGAACGACTCGGCGCGGCGGGAGCTCGTCATCGAGCTCGGCCCCTTCGATCTCGCGGCGAACGCCGACCACCACGCGGTCGTGCAGCCGACCACTCGCGGGGTGCGGCTCCCGATCGAGGGGTGGATCCACGGCTTTCGCATCGAGGTCACGGACCGTGCCGGCCGGCCGGTCCCACAGCGTATCTTACATCACATCAACGTGATAGCCGCGGAGAGGCGGGAGCTCTTCAGCCAGATCATGTTGCGGGTCGCGGCCGCGGGGCAGGAGACCGGCCCGGCGATACTACCGCGTCTGGTCGGGATGAAGGTAAGGCAAGGCGAGGAGTTCCTGGTCTCGACGATGCTGCACAACCCGACGCCGAAGGCGTACTACGGCGTCACCGTCCGGGTCCGGATGCCGTACACCCCCGCCGATACTTGGCTCCGCCCTCTTTCCGCCTACCCCTTCTACCTGGACGTCATGCCCCCCGCGGGTGAGACCCACGCCTACGATCTGCCACCGGGGAGGTCCGAGAAGAGCTGGGAGGCAAGGCCGGCCGTGGCCGGGAGGATACTCGGCGTCGGCGGGCACCTGCACAAGTACGGCGTTGCCTTGCGACTCGAGGATGTGACCGCGGGTAAGGTGATCTGGGAGGCCGCGCCGGTGGTCGATGAAAATGGCGAGGTGATCGGGATGCCGATCAAGAAGTTCTTCTGGCGTCTCGGCGTCCCCGTCCGGCCCGATCACGTCTACCGGCTCACGGCGGTCTACGACAACCCGACCGGCCGCGTCATCCCGGACGGTGCGATGGGCGCGCTCGGCGGCGTCTTCCTCCCCGCTCGTGGTACGGTCTGGCCCTCGATAGATCCTAGCCACGCTGAGTACCAGCTCGATCTGAAGGTAACGCGCGGCGGCGGGGGAGGGCATCACCACTGAGGCGGGTGAGCCGGCGAGCAGGGGGGTGGAGTCGCGCTCAGGTACGCATACCACCCCGCCGCCTGCCCGCTGTCTTCCGCGTTCACATGGTCCGGTAGCGCGGGCCGCTCCCGCCTTCGCGGGGGGTCCAGCGCGGACCGAGCACATCCGTCGCCTTACAGTCGACACAGTTCGGCGCGTTGACGACCAGGCGATCGCCGTCCCGCTCGTAGACCCCCGCCGGGCAGAGGTGGGTGTAGAACTCGGCCGCCTCCGCCGTGATGTCCTTCCCCACGATCAGGTGGGAGGGGATGTCGTCGCGCGTGGCGTTCCCCGACTTGAAGACCGCATCCACCTTGTTGAAGGTCAACTTCCCGTCGGGGGTGAACGGCGGTTGCGCCGAGGGGGTGCGCGGGACGGTGTTGTCCGCGCCGACCTCGATCTTGCCACCCGGGAACCGCCCACCGGTGAGCGACATCAAGCTCGCCTTCGCGCCGCCCATGAAGAACCCATCCTTGAAGGCGAGGCGCATGTTCCGGCGCGCGTAGAGGTCCTTCACGATGAAGCTCTCGTTGACCAGCCGGTCGTATTCGCCGAGCGAGGCCGCGCTCGTATCGCCGCGCTTGAGCGCCTGGAAGATCGCGCGGGCGGCCAGGATACCGGACTGCACCGCGTAGTGTATCCCCTTGAGCGACGCGACCTCGACGAACCCCGCCGAGTCGCCCAGTACGACGACGCCGTCCCCCGACCGTCGCTTGGGGAGCGCGTAATATCCCCCTTCGGGGATCGTCTTCGCGCCCCATTCGATCATCTCGCCCCCTTCCAGGTACTGCCGGAAGAGAGGGTGCAGCTTCATCCGTTGCAGCAGCTCGTGGACGTCGAGCGAGAGGTCGTGGTAGTCGAGTCCGACGACCAGACCGAGCGCGATCAGGTTCGGGGCCAGGGGATACATGAAGCTCCCGCCGAAGGCGTCCCGGGGCAGCGGCCAGCCCAGGGTATGGATCACCGCATCGAGCGGGACCTTGGTCTCCCAGAGCTCTTTGACGCCCAGCGCATAGATCTGCGGGTTCTCCTGCGGGACGCGCTGCCACTCAAAGTACGCCTGCGAGAGGAGGCCGCGGGTCCCCTCGGAGAGTGCGGTCACCCGGGCCACGATGTCGGTGGGCGGGTTGTAGCTCCCGGTGGGCTGGCCGTCGCGGCCGAGCCCGGACGGTGTCGTTCTGACCCCCGCGACGCGGTCCCCATCCACCAGCAGCGCCGCGGCCGGGAAGCCGGTGAAGACGTTGACGCCGAGCTCTTCTGCCCGCTCCCCGAGCCACCGCACGATCTCGCAGATCGACGCTATGTAGTTGCCGTGGTTGCGCATGGTGGGTGGGGTGGGGAGGCGGAGCGAGCTCTCTTGCGTGAGGAGGAAGACCCGTTCGTTAGTCACCGGACCGCGGAACGGGAACTCGTCATCCTTCAACTCTGGGAAGATCTCCCTGAATGGGCCGGGGTTGACGACCGCGCCGGAGAGACAGTGTTCGCCGAGCGACTCCGCCTTCTCCAGGACCGCTATCTCGATATCGCCCAGTCCGCCGCCGGCCTCGTTGTCGCGTCGTACCAAACGGGCCAGCTCTATCGCTCCTGCCAACCCTGCCGGTCCCCCGCCCACGAAGACGACGTCCATCGGTACGTGTTCTTCCTCGGGGGGCTCGGCGAGGATCAACTTGTCGAGGGGGAGTTTGGGCTGATACTCGGCCGGCACGACCGAGCCCTTCAGCCTTACTTCGTCGTTTCGACTTGGCGCCATCCTTAGCTCCTGTGGAGAATGGATCGGATCAAGGCTGGAGAGAGGAAGATACGGTCCCGCTCGAAGTACCGAAAGCCGCCCGCGCTACCTCCCTCGCGGCACCATTGTTGCTACCGCCACGCCGGCTGCACCCCTCGATACCCGCGCACCACAGGAGGCGTTCAGATGGCGGACTACGGCAGAGATTGGTTTCGGAGCCCGGGGCGGCGTTCCCAGCGGGGCTCGTACGGCCGCGACGAATTCGAGCGCGGCTTCCGGGGCTCTTCCCGAGGCGAGTATACACGTCGTCGCATACCACGTTTCGGATCTATGGGGCGTGAGCAGCCCGGGATCGAAGAGGGGTTCGGGTACGGGACGGAGTCGGGCTACGGCGTCGAGATGAGGCGCGGCTCGGAGAGGGGGTACCGTACCGAACGGGGGTACCAGTCCACCCCCGGTTACGAGACCGAGCGTGGGTACCGCGGTGGCGAGTACGGGGGGTGGAGCGACTACGGCGAGCGGCGCCTCTCGAGCCCGTATGACTATGGCTACGACTTCGAGTTCGGCCGTGGCCGGTCGCCGTACCGCCGTTACGGTGGCCGCGAGGGGCGGGCCACGTATCCTCGCGGCGGACCCGCGGGGCTGCGCCGAGCGAGAGAGCGCGCGCCGCTCCCCAGGGACGAGGTGTTGTACGGCAGTGAGTTCACGCGCCACGCATACGGCCGCCGCTACTCGTCGCCGCGCTTCCAGTCCGGCCGGGGCCGGTACTCCGAAGAGTACTACGGTGAGGAGTTTGGGAGAGGCGAGGAGTACATGCCGCGTCGTCGCTATGGGCACACCCCCTCCGACCGTTGGCCCGACACGGGACACGACGTCGACCACCTCGACCGCGAGGAGCTGGAGCTGAGCGACGGCGAGATCCGCGATGCGGTCCTCGAGAATCTCTTCCAGGACTCCTGGATCGATCCGGAACGGATCGACGTCGATGTCCGCGACGGCGTGGTCACCCTGACCGGCGAGGTCCGGGACTTCATGGAGGCGCGTTATGCGTGGGACGACGCCTGGGAGACCGCCGGGGTCCGCGGCGTGATCAACAACCTGACCGTCCGGGCCGACCTCCCGAGCGAGCGGATGGAGATGCCGCAAACCTCGTCGGGCGAGAGGACGGGGGGCGGTAGGGGGCGGGGCTGAACCGTTCGGTCGGTGGTGCTCTCCAGGCGGCGGCGCGGGGGCGATCGTGCGCCGGCGGTGTGTCGGCCACGGACGGCGCGCCAGGAGGCTGACGCCGGCGTGGTAGGCGCGGCGCGGAGTCGTCCCGCGGCGACGTCGCCTGGAATCACCTCCTGGAGTGCGCCCAGGCCAGGAGGTGGGCGGTGTTGATCAGGGCGATATGGGTGAACGCCTGGGGGAAGTTCCCCAGGAACTCGCCCGTCGACGGGTCGAGCTCCTCGCTGTAGAGCCCCAGGTGATTGGCGTGCTGGAGCATCCGGCGGAAGATGCGCTCGCCGCGGGCGACGTCGCCCGAGAGGATCAGTGCGTCCGCGAGCCAGAAGGTGCAGATGGAGAAGACCCCTTCGTCGCCCGGGAGGCCGTCGGGGTTGATGTAGCGGTAGACCAACTCCTGGTCCAGACTCGTCAGCTCCCGCAGCGTCGCGGCGATGGTGCTCGTCACCCGGGGGTGGTCGCTCGGCAGGAAGCCAACGATCCCGATCAGGAGGTTCGACGCATCGAGCGCCTCGGTACCGTAATGCTGGACGAAGGCGCCCTTCGATTCGCTCCACCCGTGCTCCATCACCTCGGCGTGGATGGCGGCGCGTTCGGCGCGCCAGTAGTCGACGTTCCCCTCCAACCCGAGCTCCGTAGCCATCCGGATCGCCCGGTCGAGCGCCACCCAACACATCACCTTGCTGAAGACGTAATGCTGCTGGCCGGCCCGCACCTCCCAGAGCCCCGAGTCCGGCCGCCGCCAGTTCGCGGCCACCCAATCGGCGAGTCGTGCCATCAGCAGCCAGAGCCCCTCCGTCATCTGGTGCTTCCTGTGCCATAGATACGCCGTCTCCAACACCTCGCCGTAGACATCGAGCTGCAACTGGTCGTAGGCGCCGTTCCCGACCCGGACCGGCCGGGAGCCGCGATAGCCCTCCAGGTGCGGCAGCTCCTGTTCTATCAGGTTACGCTCGCCGCCGATCCCGTACATGATCTGGAGATGGTCCGACGACTTGCGGCAGACCCGTTTCAGGTAATCCATGAACCGGCTCGCCTCGTCGTGCTGGCCGAGGACGTGGAGCGCGTAGAGGGTGAAGGCGGCGTCACGCAGCCAGGTGAAGCGATAGTCCCAGTTGCGGACCCCGCCCAGCACCTCGGGGAGCGAGGTGGTCGGCGCGGCCACGATCGCGCCGGTCGGCGCGTAGAAGAGGAGCTTGAGGACCAGCGCGCTCCGCTCCACCTCCGCGCGGTAGGGGCCGTGGTAGCGGATCCGGCTCACCCATTCATCCCAGAACGACGTCGTCGCCGCGAGCTTCGCGTCCGACTCGTAGTACTCGACCGGGTGCACCTCGTCGTCGTCGTAGCGGAGGACCATCCAGAGGGATTCTCCGTCCCGGAGCATGAACCTGGCCCGCGCCGCTTGGGCGGCCTCGTCGACCTCCCACCAGATGTCCGGCTCGCTCGACAGCGCTACCGCCTCGTCCTCGAGATCGGTGGCGAGCACCCCGTGGCGCCGGAGACTCAGCGATACCGGCGAGAGCGCGTAGTCGAAGCGCGGCTCGAAATACGCCTCGACCTCGACCTCGCCTCGCACGCACTCGATCCGCCGATGGATCTCGTGGTACGACGACAGCTCCCGGCCGCGCTCGAGCGACGGCATGAAATCGAGTACCTCGATCACGCCGCCCTGTTCGACGTGGAAGCTCGTGACCAGGATGTTCGTCGCGGGGAGATAACGTTGCGTGGAGGTGTAGGGCGCCGTCGGCGCGATCTGGAAACGCCCCCCTTTCCTGTCGTCCAGGATCGCACCGAAGAGACTCGCCGAATCGAAACGCGGGAAGCAGCACCAGTCGATCGAGCCGTCGAGACCGACCAGTGCACAGGTGCGCATGTCGCCGATGATACCGTAGGCCGAGATCGGCTTGTATCCCGCACCCCTCATCGTATCCACCCTGGGATCAGCGCCCCTCACCGCTCAATGATCCTCTTCCGACCAGCTCCCCTCCTGCAGTGGCCGGTCCGGTGCCTCGTACGCCTGCCCCTGCTCGATCGCTCGCTGCAGGTCATGCGTCCCGTAGAGTTCACCGGGGATGTTCTCGAGGAGGTGTGTTGCCTGTGGGTCGGTCCGGTCGTCGCCCTCGCCGAGCGGCGAGACGAGCTCGGCAGCGTCGACCTCGAAGCGGGCCTCGTCCGCCGCTTCGCTCATCTCCCCCCGGGCGAGGTCGGCGATCACGACTTCGTTGGAGTAGTTCTGTATCCCCAGCACGTCGGTCAGGATCTGTTCGACGAGCTGGAGCTCGTGCTCGGATCCGACCTGGCCGCCAAGCGTTATGAAGCCGTTCTCGACCCGGACGTCGACCAGGTCCGGGTCGATCTCGCCGTACTCTTCGAACTGCTGCAGGATCAGGTCGTAGATCTCGTCGTCGTCGAGGTTGTCGAGGTCGTAGAGATCTTCGTAGTCCGCCATCGCTCTCTCCCTTCCCGGCCCGACGCCCTTGCGGGCGGGGCGCAGAGGCGCGGTCCGTGGCGCCGCACCTTCGATCCGCCCGAACGAGCCGGCCGGCGGGAGGTAGCGACGCTCAGAAGTGGTAGACCACGCCGAGTGAGACGCCGAGGTTCTGCACCCACTCCGTCCTGGCTACGCCATCGCCCACGAACGCCTCGGGGATCCGCAGCCGCCAGAAGACGTCGCGCGCGTCGAATCGCAACGCCACGCGCCTCGTCGCGAACCACTCGACGCCCGCACCGACCTGTCCGGCGAATCTCGTGCCGAAACGGAAGCGCGCCTTGGGCGCCAGCTGCTCGTCGATGGCGGAGCTCCCGGAGAGATCGATCGTAGCGCCGCCGCCGACCAGGATGTAGGGCTGGAAGCCGTGGTAGGTGCGGGGGCCGGTCAGGTCGAACCTGAGCGACGCCGTCACGAGCGCCAGGTCGAGGTCCGCGGTGCCGACCGAGCGCAGCCCCTCCCCCGCAACCAGCGCGGTGTCGAAGACCGCCCGGGTGCTCGGCAGGTACGTACCGCTCGCCTCGGCGCTGAACGGACCGCCCAGCCGGATCGAGTAGCGAACCCCCGCCGCTTGCTTCGAGCTCGGCCCCAGCCCCAGCTTCCCTTTGTCGGTGAAGAGCTGCCCGCCGAAGAAGGTCAACGATTGACGGCTCTCGAGATGACGGTACGGAGATGGGACCGTCTGCGCGGAGAGCGGTGAGGCGGCCATGGCTCCGACTATCACGGCCATCAGCAATGAGCTGCGCATTCTCGACATACTGGATCCAAATCGGGTTCGGGTCGGGTTTGACGGCCGGGAAGGTAGACGCGCCGCGTGCGCGGCGCAAGCAGCATCCGGCATTGACAGAGACAGCGCCCGGAGATACAGTTACACCTCGGGCGGCGCCTTTGCGCCGGCCCACTCGCAGTTCCTATCCCGGCTCCCGGTCTGCTGCACATGCGCCGTACACTTCCACTCCTCGTTTGGATCCTTCTCAGCCCATCCGTACTCTCTGGACAGGAGGCAAGGACCAAAGGCGACAACGTGACCCTGCGGGCCGCGCCGGGGGGCGTCGCGCTGGCCAACATCTCGGCCGGTACCGCCGTACAGACCGGTGAACGGCGCGATGGCTGGCGCGAGGTCACCATCACCGGGTGGATCTGGAGCGCATCGGTCAAACCCGACTCACGGCCGGGGTTCGACCTCGTCGTAAGCGCCCGCGGCGGCGAGAACCTGCGGGCCGCCCCCAACGGCGATCGCATCGCGCGACTCAACTACGGCGCTCTCCTCGTCGAACTCGAACGACAGGGCAGCTGGGTACGCGTCCAGCGCACCGGCTGGGTCCAGGACGGCAACATCGACGTCCAGGCGACGTCTGGCGCTGCCGGCAACCGTGCTCCCGCCGGCCCCGCCGCCGCCCCCCAGCCCACGCCACCACCGGCCACTCAATCACCCGCAACCACCGAGCCGGCCACGGGCTCCGACCGCTTCGCCCGCGCCGGGCAGGGCGGTACGACGCTCCTCGCCGCCCCCGGCGGCGACTCGCTCGCCACGATCAAACCACTCACTGCCCTCGAGGTCGTGGAGCGACGCGGCGATTGGGTCCGGGTACGCGTCGAGGGGTGGGTCTCGACCCCGACCCTAGATCGTTCCGCCGACTCGAGCACCGTCCTCACCGGGATCGCCCCCGAGGTCCTCCGCTCGAACCCCGACGCCTTCCGCGGCCGGATCGTCGAGTGGAAGGTCCAGTTCATCGCCTACGACCGCGCGGAGAAGATCCGCACCGACTTCAGGGAAGGCGAGCTCTTCATCCTCGCCCGTCCCCCCGGCGACCAGCCCGGCTTCGTCTACCTCGCCGCCACCGAGGAACAACTCCCCCGCATCCGCACGATCACACCCCTCCAGTGGATCGACGTCGTCGCCCGCGTGCGCACCGGCCGCTCCACCCAGATGGCCGCCCCCGTCCTGGAGCTCATAGAGATCCGCTGAGTCCTGTCGTGTCCGTCCGCGGAACAGAATGGGATTAAAGGGTTTAACTTACTTGTGGTAGGGGTGGCTTGGGATTTGGGGGGGCGGGATTCGGGGGGCAGGGGTCGGGGGTCAGGGGTCAGGGGTCAGGGGCGCTCGGGATGCACATGGGCTCATGAACCCGGTGACCCAGGTCTCCCCGACGAACCCCGAGGCGCCCGCGCCCCCACCCCCCCGAATCCCGAACCCCAGATCCCGAATCCCAAGCAAGCCCCCTGATCGCTGACTTTCAGATGTGTTGGTGAGAACTGGTGTTGGGCGAATCGATGATTGGACGGTTCCTCACCGTCAGCATGGTCATTGTCGGTATTCCGCTGGCCGGTGGCAGGTTCGGCTCGACCGTTCCGGCCGGAGCTGATGCGGCCCTGGGCGATATCGCCCTATTGGAGGCCGAGCGGCTGGACGACGACTGGGGGGTGGAGCTGGGTAGCACCGCCCGGGGGCGGAGTGGGAAGCTCTTCACTACCCAGGCGCTACCGGGGGAACGGCTGACGATCCCGCTGGAGTGGCGCGGTGCGCGGCCCGCCAAAGGGTGGTACCGCTGGGAGAGGGATGATGTGGGCAAGGGGAAGAAATCGTCGGCGGTCAACCTAGCACTCGAGAAAGACGATACCTTCGTCGCCCCCTCCGAACCCGGGGTCTACCACCTCGTCGTAGGCGACGCCGCGCGGAGCATATCCCTCGACGAGCTGAAGCTCATCGTGAAGGTCCCCTTCAAGCGAAAGCAGGGTACCCACCTGCAGGGCTACTTCATCGGCCGATTCCCCACGGAGGGCCAAAAGCGTGACGATCGCTACGCTACCCCCGCCGGTTTCATCGAAGTCACCCGCGAGAACCAGAACCTCAAGCTCTCCGAGCACTTCCGGATCAGGGAGTTCCTGACCAAGGACCAGCACGACGTCTGGCCCAAGTACGTCGTCATAGACCCGCTCCTCATCGACAAGCTGGAGCTCGTGATGCAAGAGCTCAACGCGATGGGGGTGCGCGCCGAGCGGATGCACATCATGAGCGGCTTCCGCACGCCGCAGTACAACGCCCGCGGGCTCAAGCAGGGGCGCGCCAGCCTCAGCCGGCACCAGTACGGCGACGCCGCCGATGTCTGGATCGACAACGACGGCGACGGCTACATGGACGACCTGAACGGCGACGGCAAGCGCGACACGAACGACGCTCGCGTCATCCTCAAGGCGGTCGACAGGGTGACCGCCAAGTACCCGGAGCTGACCGGCGGCGCCGGGATCTACCGTGCCAACTCCGCGCACGGTCCCTTCATCCATATCGACGTGCGCGGCAAGAAGGCCCGGTGGTGACCGATCGAGGCCGCAGCACCCGCGCGGCGGAGGTTGAGTAGCCGGCGGGAACGCCCTAACGCCGGTCCCCGCCGAACGCCGCGCGCACCGGCCGGCCGACCCAGTCGGCCGGCACCTCGATCCCCAGTAGCCAGAGCGCGGTCGCGGCCGTGTCCATCGTGCGGATCGTCCGGGCCGGGAGCTCGCCGGGGCGCACGCCGTGCCCCCAGACGATCCACGGGATCGTCATATCGCGCGGGTCCGTGGTGCCGTGCGTACGGCCATGGCCGCCGTGATCCGCGGTGATGAGGACCGTGTAGTTACCCTTGCCGAAGGTCCGGTCGGCCTCGGCCAGGATCCTGGCGACGGCGGCGTCGGCACGCCTGACCCCCCACCCGTACACCCCGCCCATCCACCCGAAGATGTGGCCCGCGTAGTCCGGCTCCGCGATATGGATGAAGATCAGGTCGGGGCGCCGGTGACGAAGGTAGCGCAACGCCGCTTCGACCGTCTCCGTCGCCATGAGGAAGTCGAAACCGCGTGGCGCCTCGCTGTGGTCCAGCGTCCCGGGCTTGCGTAGGTGCTGGAACTTCGACTTGCTGAAGAACGCCGCCGTCCGCAGCCCCGCCGCGCTCGCCGCCTCGAACACCGTAGTCGACCTGACCACCCCGGCCTTCCGGGTCTGGTCACTGTTCCAGGTCACCCCGTGCGCCGACGGGGGGAGCCCCGTCAACATCGATATGTGAGAGGGCAACGTCTTGCTGGGGTCGATCGTCTCCGCCTCCAACGAATAAGCGCCCTCGCCGATCAGGCGGAGCAGCGTCCGTGCGCCGTAACGCTCGATCGCATCCGGACGGAGGCCGTCGATGGATATGACTATGAGGTGCGGAGTCAGACGACGACTCGAGGTATGTCCAACCGCCACCCTCGCGGTCCCCACCCCCTCCGCCGCCACCCCCTGCGCCGACCCTCCACCCGCGACGACCCCCTCCTTGGCGCACCCGCCGAGGAGTGCGCCGACCAGGCAGACAGCGCAGGCAATACTCTTCCACATCTTGCGCAACTACTACCAGCGCACCGACCTACGTCACCCGTTCCAGGCGCGGGTTGGGGCGGTACTCGCGCCCAGCCTTCGCACACGGCTTCCCCTCGACCAGGACCACGTCGGCGGTGAAGTCGTAGCGATCCTTGAAGAGCGACGAGCCCACGCCGTACGAATCTACCGGGACCCCCATCTCCTCGAACTGCGTGATCTTCTCCGCGTCAAACCCCCCGGAGGCGATGATCTGGACATCCGGGAACCCTGCCCGGTCCAGCGCATCCCGTACGTTCCAGATCAGCTGCGGGTTGACCCCGCGCGGGTCGAACCACCCCATCTGTGGGATGATCGAACGGTCGACCAACGTCTCGGAGGTGTCGACCCGGACCCCATGCAGACGCGAGCCGAGCGCGCGCGCCACGGCCACGGCGGTCGCCGGGCAGTCGTTGTCGAAGTCGACGAGCGTGATGACCTTCACCTCCTCGGGTACGTGCCGGGCGAACGCCTCCGTCGCGCGGACCGTATCACCACCGTAAGCCGCGATCAGCGCATGCGGCACGGTGCCCAGCCCCTCCGACCCCCACCACGACGCCTGCGCATCGGTCGAGACACCGATCGCGCCCGCGATATGGGCTGCATAACCATCGCCGGTCTGGACGAGCCAGTGGTCGTGTCGGGCAGGGAAGAACATGATCGGCTTCGGCCACGCCGCCTCCACCACCTTGCGTGTATTCGTGCCGACCTTCGTCCTGCGGCCGAGGACCCCCAGGTAGAGAGTCTCCAGGTGTGCGAACGCGGCGTACGGCCCGGTGATGTGCATCACCGTCTCCCACGGCTCGATCCGGTCGCCGTCGTAGAGCGCCATGACCTCCAGATCCTCCCACCGGTACCCAGGCGTCAGACAGAGCTTGAGGATCGCGATCGCCTCGTCGATCCCGCCCAGCCAGGCGTGCTTCTTCTGGAAGACCTGCATCGTCACCGTCGGGTTGTGCCCGTCGGCCAGCAGCACCTCGCGGGTGCGCGTGAAGTACTTGTCGGAATAGTAACCTTCACGCATCCGCTCGACCGGGAGCTGGAAGATAGCTGGGTCGAGGCGCTTGCCCGTACGGAGCGGTGGCGGCGGCTTCGGGCGCGGTGAGGGGCGAGCTCGATCGGTCATCTTCAGCACTGCCTTCGCTCTGGATCTCCTCTATACCGCACTAGCTTACCTTGCCGTCACCACTTGCGCAATCACTCGACGCGGCACGCAACGACACGCGCAGAGCCAGCAGCCCCAGCGCCGACATCGCCCCCGCGACCGGCCACATGATCGGGTAACCATCCCCCCCGGGGAAGAGCGGCTTCGCCAGGTCGATCGCCGCACCCATCGCCACCGGGGCCAAGATCCGCCCGGCACCGAGCGAGAGGATGTAGAGCCCGGTGTACCGACCGATCGCACGACCACCCACCATCTCGGCGAAGAGAGGGTAGGGGAGCGCGATCAGCGCCGCCGCGCCGATCCCGGAGACGAGCAACAGCGCCAGCGCTCCCCCCACCCCTCGGATAGCCACCCCAAAGAACATCGCTATCGTCGTGAGGAGCGCACCGAAGGCAAGCGGCCGGCCGCGGCCGTAACGATCACCGACCCGGCCCAGCACCACCGAGCCGATCCCGATACCACCCACCAGCAACACGAGGATCACCGACGTCTGCGCCGTGTTGAGCCCCACGACCTCCTGGGCGAAGAGGAAGATGTAGGGGCGGATGCCGTCGACCGCCCCGGTCCAGAGGGCGTTCGCCAGGAGCAGCCATCGTATCTCCGGCCGGTCCTTCAACTCGCGCCAGACCGTCCTCGAACTGACGCCCGCGGCCCCCCCCTCCCGGTCGGACGCCCTCGCCCCGCGTTCCCCCGGCCGCCCCGCCCGCACCACCGCCCCCTGCGGCGGGACCGCCCAGATCGTGATCCCCGTCGTGATCAGGATCAGCACCGCCGCCACGATGAACGGGAGCGGCGCCCAGACCGCGTACAGCAGCCCCGCAACGACCAGGCCGTACGCCAGCCCCCCCGCGTGCAACGCCCCGCGCACCCCGTGGACCCGGCCCCAACGCTCGTCGGGGACCGTATCCACCATCAGCGCCCAGAGCGGGGTGAGATAGGCGTGGAAGAGACAGAAAAAGGCGAAGGCGATCCCGGCTAGCGGCCAGTAACCGCGAAAGAAGGGGGCCGCCACTAGCACCCCGGCCATGAGCGGCGCGGTCAGGATGAGGAAGAGGGTCCGCCGGCCGAACCGCCGCGCCAGCCGCTCCGGGAGGAGATCGCTCAACGCCCCGGCCCAGTACGGGACCAGCAGCGCGAAGATCCCTTCGCCCCCGATCGCGAACCCTATCCAGAGCGCCGAGTCGGTGTAGGTAGCGAGCAGGACCGGGAGCAGCGCGACCATGATCGTCTGGCCCGCCGTCGAGCCCAGCGTACCGGCGGTGATCCCGTACTCGCGCAGCGTCTGCTTCAGGCCCGCCATCGCGCCCCGGTCATCGAACCGAACTCCCCGCCCCCCAGCGACTCAGGCGGCCCGCCGCTCTCCCTCACGCCGCGCCCGCTCCAGACTCTCTTGCAGGCGACGCGTGAGGTCGATGACCGACGTGGGCGCCGGCTCCGCGGGCGGCACCAGCTCCGCCGGCACCCGCCCCGCCGACTTGGCGCCGATCAACTCCAGGATCCGCTCCCGATACCGGTTTCGATACTTCGTGATCTCGAAGGGCCGACTCGAGCGCCGCTCGATCAGCTCGACCGCCATCCTGATGTCACCCTCGCGCAACCGCGTCGTCCCCGGGAGCGCCAGCTCGCGCTCGTCGATGAGTTCCTCCGGATAATGCAGCGTCTCCAGCACCAGCGCCTCGCCGCGCGGACGGAGAATAGCAAGATGTTGTCGCTGCAGCAACACGAACTCGACGACCCCGACCTTCCCGCTCCGCCGTATCGCCTCCCGCAGCATCACATACAGCTCCTCGCCGCCATCCCCCGGAGCGAGGTAGTACGGCTGCCGGTAGTAGATCGAATCCACCTCGTGCGCGTCGACGAACTCGCGGATCTCGATCGCGCGGGTCAGCTCCGGCGCCGCCGCCTCGAGTTCTGCCGGCGTGAGTACGACCCACCCCTCTTCGGCCTCGTACCCACGCACCACCTCGTCGTCCGGGACCGGCTTCCCCTCCTCCGCGCAGTACTTGACCAGCCGGATCGTCGAGCGATCGGGCTCGTGCAACATCCGGAGCGGTACCCGCCGCTCGCGGGTCGCCCGGTAGAGCCTGATCGGGATCGTCACCAACTCGAAGACCAGGCTGCCATGCCAGAGCATCTTCATGCGGACCTCGGGGCCGAGACGACTCGCGACCACCGCGCCACCACACCCGGCCGGCCGATCGGCGAGCCAACGAACGGGCAAGCCAGAAGCGAGCAAGAGCCGTTCCGGGCGACGAGATACGCCCCACGCGACGTCGTCTACGCACCCTCCCCGGGCGCGGCCAGGAGTTGCGCGTGCACCGCCAAAAGAGCTACCTTCGCTTCCGTTCAGCGGAACCACAGTTCATGGAGGTGAGAGCAGCGATGGTAGCCGCAGTCGTCCTCGTCCGCGCCGCCCGGGACAGCATCCCCAAGGCCGCGCGCGCACTCGCCGATATCGAGGGCGTCGCCGAGGTCTACTCCGTCTCGGGGGAATGGGACCTCGTCGCGATCGTGCGCGTCACGAGCTGGGAACAGATCGCCGACGTCGTCACCGAGAAGATAGCGGCGATCGACGGGATCGAACGCACCCACACCCTCACCGCATTCCGCGTCTACTCCCGCCGCGACACCGAAGCGGCGTATGATATGTTCGAGTGATCGGTTGTATATTTCCCGTCAGCATGGTCGGCCCGGCGAGGAGGCCCGGGGATGGGTTCCAGCCCCGCCGCGCGCCGGTCCAGCCGTGTCGATGCACTTACGGCACACGGGCGGTTTGTTACTATCTCCTAACTCCCATTTATTAGAACTATGACCAATCCAACGGAACTCCTGGCCGGCAAGCGCGCCCTCATCTTCGGCGTCGCCAACGAGCGTAGTATCGCCTGGGGGATCGCCGAGGCGCTCCACAGCGCCGGGGCGCGTCTGGGATTCACCTATCTGGGCGAGGCCCTGGAGAAGCGGGTCCGCCCCCTCGCCGAAGGGATCGGCGCCGATCTCATCGTCCCCTGCGACGTGACCAAGGAGGATGAGATCAAGGCGACCTTCCAGAAGGCCGCCGAGGTCTGGGGCGGGCTCGACATCCTCATCCACGCCGTCGCCTTCGCCAACCGCGAGGACCTCGAGGGGCGGTTCGTCGACACCAGCCGCGCGGGGTTCCTCACGGCCCTCGAGATCAGCGCCTACTCCCTCGTCGCGCTCGCCCGGGAGGCGGAGCCGCTGATGCAGGATGGCGGGAGCATCGTCACGCTGACGTACTACGGCTCCGAGAAGGTCGTCCCGAACTACAACGTCATGGGGGTTGCGAAGGCCGCGCTCGAGTCGTCGGTCCGTTACCTGGCCAACGATCTCGGGCCGAAGGGGATCCGGGTGAACGCGATCAGCGCCGGTCCGATCAAGACCCTGGCCGCCTCCGGGATCCGCGGCTTCCGCGGGATCCTCGGCGTCGCCGAGGAGCGCGCCCCGCTCCGTCGCAACGTCACCCAACGCGAGGTCGGCAACACCGCGCTCTACCTCTGCAGCGAATGGGGCGCCGGCGTCACCGGCGAGACGCTGTATGTGGATGCGGGGTTGAATATCTTGGGGATGTGAGGTCTGGCTTCGGGGGAAACGAGTCTTTCTAGGGATTCGGGGAGTGGGATTCGGGATTCGGGGGGACCCCCAACCCCCGACCCCCGAATCCCGACCCCCGAATCTCCACCCCCCAACAATTAACCCCAACCGTATGAACATTCTAGTATTGAACGCCGGTTCCTCGTCCCTCAAATTCCAGCTGATCCGGACCGATCCCGAGAAGCTGGAGAGGAACGAGGATGAACGGCTCGCCCGGGGGATCATCGAGCGGATCGGCGGGCAGGCGCTCCTCACCTTCGAGGCGGCCGGTAAGCCGCCGCGGCGGGAGGCGGCCTCGGTCCGCGACCACCGCGCCGCCGTCGACAGGGTCCTTCGCTGGATCACCAGCCCCGATTCCGGGGTGCCGATAGATGGGGTGCGGGAGATCGACGCCGTCGGCCACCGCGTCGTCCACGGCGGCGAATACTTCCGCCGTTCCGTCCTCATAGACGACGAGGTGCTGCGCCGGATCGAGGACACGATCGAGCTCGCGCCGCTCCACAACCCGCACAACCTGCGCGGGATCCTGGCCGCCCGGGAGGCGCTCGGCCACGGGATCCCGCAGGCGGCGGTCTTCGACACCGCCTTTCATCACACCCTCCCGGAGCGGGCATACCTCTATGCGATCCCGTACTCCCTCTATCGCCGTTACCGGATCAGGCGTTACGGCTTCCACGGCACCTCGCACCGTTACGTCGCCTACCGGTACCGCAACCTGACGGGCACCCCGCGGGAGGAGACGAAGATCATCTCGCTCCACCTCGGGAACGGCTGCTCCGCCTGCGCGATCGACGCGGGGAACTCGATCGACACCTCGATGGGGTTCACCCCCCTCGAAGGGCTCGTCATGGGTACGCGCTCCGGCGACCTCGATCCGGCGATCCTGGATTATATCGCCGTCAAGGAGGGGCTGGATCTAGGCGAGGTCGACACCCTCCTCAACAAGCAGTCGGGGCTACTCGGGATCTCCGGGTTGACGCACGACATGCGCGAGCTCCTGGACGAGGCCGAGGAGCACGACGACCGCCGCGCGCGCCTAGCCATCGAGATCTTCGCCTATCGCGTCCGCAAGTATATCGGCGCCTACCTCGCGGCGCTGGGCGGGGCGAACAGTATCGTCTTCACGGGTGGGATCGGCGAGAACTCCGCCGTGGTCCGGGCCCGGATACTGGAAGGGTTGGAGTGGTTCGGGATCGAGCTCGACCCCTCGCTCAACGCCGCAACGACGAGGGGCGCCGAGGGCCGGATCTCGACCCCCGACGCCCGTATCAGCGTTTGGGTGATCCCAACCGACGAGGAGCTCCTCATCGCCCGGGACACGATGCGCCTGGTCTACGGCCTCGCGGCCCGATACTGATCAGTCGGCCGCGTCCCGACCCTCTTCTGGCGACTCCCCCGTCGGCTCCGGCGGGGGAGTCGGGTCACCAGCGGCCTTGCCCTCCCCCTCCGCGGCCTCGTGCGACCTCGGGCGGATCGTGATGTGCGGTTCGACGTGCTTGCTCCGCTCGTACCACTCCCGCGCTATCTCCGCCGCCACATCCCGGCCGCCGAGACCGAAGGCGATCCCCGCCGCCAGCGCCGCCGCGCCGAAGACCGCAATGAAGGCGACCAGCACGATGTCCTTGGCGATCCCGATCTGCTCCAGCGCCATGAAGATCGCCAGGATGATCACCGCCGCCTTCGCCGCGCGGCCGAGCGTCCGCCCCCCCGACACCCCGCCCGCCGAGGCCAGGACCAGCTCCTTGACGAACTCGCCCAAGACGATCCCGAGGACCAGGACTATCACCGCCGCGATCACGTTCGGGATGTACGCCAACAGCTCGGCGAAGAGCGAGCTCACGACCGCCAGCCCCAGGGCGTTGGCCGAGAGGAGGATGACGAGGAGCATGACCGCCCAGAAGAAGAGCTTCGCCACGACCGATGCCGGATCGAGGTTCGTACCGGCCCGCTGCAGCGCCTCGGTTACCCCGCCATCCCTCATCCACCGATTGAAGCCGATCCGCTTGAGCGCGGCCTCCGTGCCGCGCTCTACCATCTTCGCTATGGCGAAACCGGCTAGTAGTATCCCCAGCGAAGCCAGGAGCTGTGGGACTATTGCAACGATCTGATAGATTCCTTCCTCAAGGCGCTGCGCGAGCTGTTCGGACATTCCTCTCCTCCTCGGGTCACCCAAGCCGCCGCCGATCGGCCGGTTGCGCCGCCGTGGCGTTAATAACAACTTATACCCCATGCGTCGGTTTGTGGATCTCCACGCCCTCACCGACGACGCCCTGGTCGCAAGGCTCGATCGTGCGACACCGAACTCAGATCAGGAAGTTTGAAGATGCGGTCGTTCAGTGATGCAACCGGCGCCGAGTGGGTCGCCACCGCTGTCGAAGAGGATACCCCGCGCCATCACGGTCGCTGGTACCTGACCTTCCGGCCCGCGCAATCGGATGTGGAATACCCACTCCCCGAGGTGCGCTGGCAGAACCGGCAGACCGCGGAGCGTACGATCCTGACGATGTCCGAGGCCGAACTCCGCCGCCGTCTCCGGATCGCTCGCGGGCGCCGGCCGAGCGCGGCCGCGGTCTAGCCCCCGGCCCCGCTCCGCTGGGAACGCACCTTGCACGGCAGGCAGGGGACCGCACGGTATCAATAGGAGAGATGAGATGCGACCCCGCCTGCATTGCCGGACCTGGACACGGTTCGGCTGGCGCGATCGCGCCGCGATCGAGGCCCAGCTCATCCGCGGGTCCGGGGGGATCTGCCCGCGCTGCGGCGATCCCCTCGAGGCCCGCCCCACCACTCGCCTGAGCGCGCTCCTGCCAGGCGGGGTCGACGGCTTCGACCTCGACTGCCGGGCGTGCCGCAAGTTCCATCCCCGGATCTGCCTCTCCGATCGCTCGATCTACCTGCTAAGGCTGAAGCGGCTCGCGGCCGCGGTGCAGAGGAAATGATACCATCGGGACCGACGGGTGAGCCCCTCCCCGCGACTAGCGATGTAATCATGCACGATCTCGCCGCGGTGCTCAGAGCCGCGATCCAGGAAGTAGCCCCCGACCCCCGCATGGCCATCGTCGACCTGCGGTTGGAAGACGACGCCGTCGGCCTTGCCCTCCGGGGCGAGACCACCCTCCCCGAGTTGGTCGAGACCATCCTCCAGCGGTGCCGGGATGCCGCCGGTGATCTCGTCGTCAGGGACGACGTCGTCCGGCTCCCGGACCCCGCGCTCGGCCGGTCCAGCTTCGGGGTGGTCCGCGCGGCGATCGCGCCCGTCCACGCCGAACCGCGCATCGTCTTGCCGCAGGTCTCGCAGTGCCCCCTCGGCCGGCGGCTCGAACTCCTCTCGCGGAGCGCGCAGTGGTGGCGGGTCCGGGGCGACGATGGTTACATCGGGTGGGTCCATGACGGCTACCTGGTCGTCGGTGATGCGGACTGGGCGAGCGCGTGGGAGCGAGGTGAGGGGGGAGAGCCAGCGGTGGCGCTGGGCGCGGATCTGGTCGACCAGGACGGCGACTGCATCGCCCGGTTGCCGTGGGGCGCCCGGGTTCTGCGGGAGCAGCCCGGCTACTACCGCTTGCCGGACGGGAGGCTCGGACGGCTCGGCGCCGGCGAGATCGTCGACGCCTACCGCCTGCGCGACCGCTTCCCCTGCCGCGCCGAGAGCATCGTCCGTTCCGCCCGCCGCTGGCTCGCCGCCCCCTACCTCTGGGGCGGGGTCACACCGGTCGGGACCGACTGCTCGGGGTTCGTGCAGGCCGTCTATCGAATGCACGGGGTCTCGCTCCCGCGGGATTCAGACCAACAGGCAGGGGTGGGGGAGACGATCATGGTGGCGGGCGACGTCGTCGACTACTCGATGATGCGCCCGGCGGATCTGCTCTTCTTCAGCGAACGGGGCGAGGCCAGGATCAGCCATGTGGCGATCTCGGCGGGAGGCAGCCAGATCATCCACGCCGCCCTCTCCAACGGTCAGGTCGCGCTCAACGACCTCGCCGGCACGCTCCCGCTCGAAGAGATGCTGCGCGCCAACCTGGTCAGGGTGAACCGGATCCTGCCGGGGTGAACGGGGTCAGGGCAGGGCTATAGACTTCCCCGGTATCAGACGACGGGGGTTGAGCCCGGGGTTCGCGCGCAGCAGCGCCGCCACCGTCGTCCCCTGCGCCCGCGCGATCTTCTCCAGATTGTCGCCCGGTTTGATCCGATAGCTGCGCGGTTTGGCGGCGCCCGCGGGGGGAGTCGTCGTGGTGTCCGCCGTCTGGCTGAGGTGAACCGCCGGGATCGTGTCTGGGGAGACGGCGCCCGGAGCCGTGCCGGCGGTCACCCTGGTCGGCGAGCCCGGCCGGGTGAAGTTGGCGAGGCGCGCGCCGATCGCGTCCTCGACCCGCTTCGCCCGCCAGGTCGAGGGGACGTTGTTGCTGATGATGCTGAAGGCGAGGAGTTCGCCGTTGGCGGCGCGGACGTAGCCGGAGAGCGCCGAGACTCGGTCGATCGTCCCGGTCTTCGCCCGCAGGTTCCGCTCTGCCCTGGTGCTGTACATCCGCCGTAGCCCGTTGGCGTCGCCCGCCTCGGGGAGCGTCGCCCAGAACGATTCCCACATCGGCGATTCCGCCATGTACGAGAGTAGCCGGATCGTGGTGCGCGCCGTGGTCCGGTTGAGCGCCGAGAGCCCCGACCCGTCGTGGATCTCTAGGGCTTGGTCCGGCCCCCCGGTCTCGCACTCCATCAGGTAGTGGACCGCCTTCGCGCCCCCCGCCACCGTCCCCTCCCCGGTGACCACCCGGCCGATAGTGCGCAGCACCACATCGGCGAATAGGTTGTGACTCTTCTTGTTGACGATCGTCAGGATCTCCTGGAGCGGGGGCGACTGGTGGATCGCGAGGACCCGCAGCGGCGGGGTCTTGTCGAACGCGGGCGCGAAGACCGACCGCCCGGCGACCGGCGATTCCGCCTCGTCGAGCACCGCCCGGATCTCGCCCTGGACCCGGATCCCGCGCTGCTCCAGCGTCTCGCGCAGGACCGCGACGGAGAAGCGCGCCGGGTCGGCGACCGGTACGCTCCTCCAGACCCCGGACGCGCCGAGGGCGATCTGGCCGCGGATCACGATCGGGCCGTCATACGCCGCGCGCGTCACCTCGATCGTCGTCCGGCCGCCCGCCGGGACGGTCCGCGCCTGGTTCACCAGCGCGATCCCCTCGCCGCCGGGGACGAGCCGGACCGTCGGGCGCCACCCCGCCTGCTCACCCGGCTGGATGTGCAGCGTGACCAGGTTCTCGTTGTAGGAGAGCGCGCTCGCGAGCGCGGCGTAGGACGCGTTGATGTAGCTCTCCTGCCACCCCTCGCCGGCGCCGTTGTCGCCGAAATACGACGCGTCGCCCACGATGTCGCCCTGGATCTCGGTGACCCCGAGCGCGAGGAGCGAATCCGCGAAGATCTCCCAGATCGTCGGCTGCGTCCGGAAGTATCTCCCAGAGAGGGTCGGATCGCCGGTGCCGTAGACGATCAGGTCCCCCTTCAGCACCCCACCCTCGATCGTACCGTCCGTCATCATATAGGTGTTGAAGCGGAACTCCGGACCGAGGTAGTAGAGCGCCGCCGCGCTAGTGTAGAGCTTCAGGTTGGACGCCGGCGCGAGCGGGAGGTCCGGCTGGTACGAGTAGATCGTGTCGCCCCGATCCAGCGAGACGACGATGACGCCCCACCGATCGTCGCGCCACCCGGGGCTCCCGATCAACCGTGTCAGATCGCTGCGCAGCCCTTGCACCGCGGCCGCGCCGGCCGCGTCGACGGCGGCAGGAGCAGGCGCTACGGCCACCGTCGGTGCCGTCACCGCCGATGGACCCGACACCGGCGGTGTGGCAGACGTCGCTTGCACGGGGTCTTGGAGCAGGAGGAGGAGCAGGATCGGGATCATACCACTCTGGCCGACGCGGGCGGACACTACCAAACTTCTGCCGGAATCTAGTCTTACGTGACCAACACGTGCAAGACCGGGGCCCGGGTGCTAAATTGGCCCGTATGATCGTTGGCACCGGTATCGACATAGTGGAGGTCGCGCGCCTCGCAAGGCTCCGGGATCGCTTCGGTGAACGTGCGCTACGGCGTATCTTCACCGAAGCCGAGCTGACGTACTGCCTGGGGCTGGCGCTGCCGGCCTCCGCCGCGTCGCTGGCGGCGCGCTTCGCGGCCAAGGAGGCGTTCTACAAGGCCCTCGGTACCGGCGTCGGCGCCGGCGGCGCCTGGAACGAGGCGGAGGTGGTACGCTGCGAGAACGGCCGGCCCACCATGCGGCTGCACGGCACGGCCGCCGAGAACGCGGCGCGGCTCGGGGTGCGGCAGATACATCTCTCGCTCTCGCACACCGCGACTCACGCCGTCGCCTCGGTCATCCTCGAGGGGTGAACGACGTGGAGCCGATCGGCGCGTTGCAGCCCCCCCTTGCGCTAAATCTGCCAAGCGATAACTTTGATACGGTCCGATAGGCATCGGCAGACAATTTCGAAGTATGGGCTGAGGTCACGGCGCGCCTCCCCTCTCCGGTGAGAGGGGAACGCGCCGTTTGTCTTTCCGGTCGGGTCAGTCGTGTGATGTCGCACGAGGCATCGACAGTTCGGTAGGCCCACGATACCGCACCGGCAGGAGACCGGACGCGGTCAGGCCACCTCAGATCACGTGTGCCGGACATCGACGTACCAATCAGGTCACCACTAACCCGGAAGGAGCAGTTCCATGGCCGATTCGCTTCGCGTGTTGATCGCAGATGACGAGGCACTGCACAACCTGGCATTGACGAGCCAGCTCGATACGCTGGGTCACCAGGTCGTGGCGACGGCAGCCAACGGCAAGGAGGCGGTCGAACTGGCGCGCGAGTTCAAGCCGGACCTCGCCTTTCTCGATATCAGGATGCCGGTGATGACCGGGCCCGAAGCAGCTCATCAGATCACGGCGGAGCGGCCGATTCCGATCATCATCCTCTCGGCCTACAGCGATTCCCGCACCGTCGAAGAAGCGACGCGCTCCCCGGTCTTCCACTACCTCGTCAAGCCGGTCGATCCAGACGATCTCGCCCCTGCGATCGCTGTCGCGCGCGCCAGGTTCGACGACTGGATGGAGGCCAAGCGCCAGCGCGACCAGCTCGAAGTCAAGCTCGAAGAGCGGAAGTTGATCGAACGGGCCAAGGGGCTGCTCATGGACACGCGCAACCTCTCGGAACGGGAAGCCTACCGGTTCCTCCAGAAGACCAGCCAGGACAAGAACACGCCGATGGTCGAGCTGGCTCGCAAGATACTCCTGGCCGCGCCACTCTTGCAGAAGGATTGATGAAATGTACCAGTGGCCGCCCCACGAGCGGTCGGGCAGTGCCATCACCGCGCCGGTCGATGGTATCAGCATGACCCAGGAGCTCGGAGCCGGGTTCTCGCGCCTGGATTTTCCGAGCGAGTCGGACCGCGGTGGTCCGACTGAAGATCAGGCTACGATCCTCGTAGTGGACGACGACAGCACCGCCCGGGAGGTGATGTCGGATCTGTTGCAGGCCCGGGGCTTCAAGACGATAGCCGTCTCGAGTGGGGAAGAAGTATTCGAATGGCTCGGCAAGGTCGACCTCGTCCTGCTCGACGCCATGCTCCCCGGCCGGGACGGCTGGTCCATCTGCCGGGAGCTCAAGGAGCGGCACGACCCGCTCCTCCCGGTCATCATGGTGACCGCCCGCGCGGCGCCGGCGGATATGGTGCGTACCTTCGACGCCCACGCCGACGACTATATCACCAAGCCGTTCCATGCGGCGGAGCTGATCGCGCGTATCGGTACCCGTCTCCGGGTGCACCGGATGGAGCAGGAGCTGCGCGAGATGAGCCGGCGGCACGCGGAGCTGGCGGAGCAGAACTTCCGGCTCTATCAACAGGCGGTCGCGGACAAAGAGGAGCGGGAGGCGCTGCTGCGCGAGCTCGACCACCGGGTCCGCAACAACCTCGCGGTGATCATGGGGTTGGCCACCCTGGAGCGGTGCAGACTCCCCGCTCGCTCCTCGGCCGAGGCGCTCGCTACCCTGGAAACCAGGTTCCGCGCCTTCCTCCTGGTCTACGATTCACTCAGACAGCGTCGTTACCGCTCGGTCCCGATCAGGGAGCTCGCCGAACGCCTCTTGCAGCGACTGCGCAACGCCACCGAAGCACGCGGGCGCATCGAGCTGGAGCTCACCGGCAACGCGGCGGACCTGGAGGAGCAGGAGGCGTTCGCCGTCGCCTTGATCCTCAACGAACTGATATCCAATTCGCTGACGCATGCCTTCCCCGACGGCCGCGCCGGGACGGTCAGCATCCACCTCGAGGACGACGGCGAATACGTTCGGATAATCGTGGCCGATGACGGCGTCGGTTTCGCGGTCGAACAGCGGCGGGAGGTGACGGGGAGCGGCCACTCCATCGTCAGCGCCCTGGTCCGCGGTGACCTGCGGGGGAAGATCGTCTACCGATCCGGACCGGACGGGACCATCGCGGAGCTCTCGTTCCCTCGCACTATACGGCCGCACGACGATGCGATCATTCCACGCTTCGTGACGACGCCGGACCGGTGAGAATCCAGCGCGGTCGGAGCCCCTGCACGCACCGGGTACGCAAGCCGGACCCGGGGAGCGCGGGGCTTGACGCCGTCGAGGGGAGCCGGTATCCTGCGAACCATGGAGACAGAGACCGTCGCGGATCCATTCCGGGGGTGCGCCCCCGGAGAACCCCAGATACTTCAGCTCCGCCCCGACCGCAGGCTCGGTCACGAATGGGACGATTGGGACGGCAACCCCATCCCCAACGGCGGTATCTATCACGAGACCCCAGGGCTCTTCTTCCGCCTCCTGGGTAGCTGGATCGCGACCCGGGTCGCGGCGGTCTCCGTCGCGCTCTGGCTCGTCACCCCGCGACTCGCCACGATCTGGGATGCGCTCCCCGAGGTACTCTGGGGCGGTCTCGGCGTCTTCGTCCTCGCGGTCGTCGCCTGGTTCGCCCTACTCGCGCTCTCGTTGAGGTTGCACCGCAACCTCCTCCCGCCCCGCCTCGCCGAGAGCGGGGTGGTACCGCGAGTCATGCCGCTCGCCGAGCGGGCGGCGCGGTGGTTCGGGATCTCGCGCGACCGCGCGGGCAACGCCGCGCTCAGGGTCTACAACGGATTGGCGGCCGTACGCGCGCGCGCCGGTATCCGGCCCGACGAGCTGCTACTCCTCATCCCGCGCTGCCTCGACAAGGCCGGGATGCAGGGGGTGATGAGCGTCGCGGCACGCTATGGCGTTCCGCTCTTCGTGGCGGCGCGAGGGCGTTACGCGCGCGAGATGATCTCCCGTACACGCCCGCGGGCGGTGGTCGCGATCGCCTGTGAGCGCGATCTGGTCAGCGGGATACACGACGTCGCCACACGGCTCCCGGTGCTAGGCACCACCCTGGGGCTCCCCGAAGGGCCGTGCAAGAACACCACCGTGGACCTGGCTTCGCTCGAAGATCGGATCCGCACCTTCCTCGGCCTCGACGGTGCCAGCACCTGATGCCATACTCGCGGCGCTCGAGCGGGACGTCGCGAGGACGCTCTCCCTCTGGCGCCGCCTCACCGCGCCGCAGCTCCTGGCGGGGAGCTTCCTGCTCCTGATCGCCCTCGGGACCTTCCTCCTCCTGGTGCTCCCGGGGCTCTACCACGGGCCGCGCCTATCCTTCGTCGACGCGTTGTTCATGGCCACCAGCGCCATCTGCGTGACCGGGCTGGCGGTCGTCGAAGTGGCCACGTACTTCACCACCTGGGGCCAGGTCGTCTACCTATTCCTGGTCCAGCTCGGGGGGGTCGGGATCCTCACCATCACCACCGTGCTGATCCTCTGGCTCGGCGGGCGTATCACCCTCCGGAGCGAGGCGACGTTGGGGACGCCCGAGACCGGCCCGATGGTCGATACGCGGCGCCTATTCCGCAGCATCCTCCGTTATACCGTCGCGATCGAGGCCGCCGGCGCGCTGGCGCTCTGGCTCGCCTGGAGCCCCGAATTCGGGTTCCGAGGCGCGATCTGGCCTGCGATCTTCCACGCGGTCACGGCGTTCTGCAACGCGGGGATCACCAACCTCCCCGGTGGGCTCACCCCCTATCTCGACGATCCCGGCATCCTCTCGGTGCTCATGGTCCTGGTCGTGCTAGGCGGGATCGGGTTCCTGGTCCTGGAGGAGCTTTTCGGTCCTTCCAGCCGAAGCGCCCGGGGGCTCTCCCTGCACGCCAAGCTCGTCCTCCTGACGACCGCTATCCTGATCGCGCTCGGCGCCATCCTCTTCGGGTTCTTCGAGTGGAACGGCGCCCTCGCCCATGGGGCATGGTACGAACGGATCGTACAGGCGCTCTTCCTCAGCGTCGTGCCCCGTACGGCCGGGTTCACCGCCCTCGATTACAACACCCTCACCCCGGCATCGGTCTTCCTCACCGTCCTCCTGATGATGGTCGGCGGTTCACCGGGGTCGGTGGCCGGTGGGCTCAAGACCACCACGATGGCGGTCCTAGTGGCGCTCGCGATCGCCAGGATGCGCGGGGAGGTGATCACCCGCGCCTTCCGCCGCACTATCCCCGAGCCGACGATACAGCGCGCGATCGGGTTGGTGGTCCTGGCCGTCGTCTTCCTCTCGACCGCGATACTGGTGCTGGAGGTCGTGGAACTGCGAGGGGTGCCGCATCAGGAGAGCGGCGACGCCTTCATGGAGATCGTCGTCGAAGCGGTGGGCGCCTTCACGACCGCAGGGATCTCGCTCGGGATCACACCCCTCCTCACCTGGGGAGGGAAGTTGGTCCTGGCGGTAATGATGTATATCGGGAGGGTAGGGCCACTCACACTGGCAGCATCGATGCTGATCGCGGCCAGGCAGACACGCGCCCGGATCCGCTACGCCAGCGAAGACGTCATCATCGGCTGAACGGACCCCGGCCAGCTCGCGTCAGGTACGGCAGGTGTTGCAGTACCCGATCAATTCCAAGCGGTAGCCCTCCACCGAGAAGTCGGCTACCGGGCCGAGGTCGGCGAGCGCGTCGTTCGGGAGGTGGCCCGGAACGTCCAGGACCGCGCCGCAGGCCAGGCAACGCGCATGGGGGTGAGGGTCGGTACGGCCATCGTAGCGGGCAGAGCCATCACCGTAGGTCAGCTTCACCGCCAAGCCACACCCGACCAGCGTCTCCAACGCCTTGTACACGGTCGCGAGCGAGATGTCCGGGATCTCGGACCGCACCGCAGTGAATACTTCGTCGGCCGTGGGGTGGCTGTCCGTGGCCAGGAGATGACGATAGACTGCGGCACGCTGCTCCGTGTAACGCTGGCCGTTCGCCTCGAGCGCCTCACGCAGCACAGCCTCGGCCTTCGCGAACGAAGCCGGTCCTAGCGGTGAAACTATCGCGGGTGACATCGTACTTCCTCTCCTCGGCACGAAGGTCTCGCACCGTAGCCATACCATCGGTTAAGATTAGAGATCTAGCGCGGAAGTGTCAATAGCAATTATCCTTTGCGTACTTCCCCGCGGTCGCTCGCTTCGGTCAGGATCGAAGGCGCCATGCGACCCGGATGTGGGCACTGGATACGTTTGTCATATGTCATACAGGTGAGGCGATCATGACGGAAAAGGCAGGAGAGAAGCAGGAGCAGGTCGGAGTGGATGCGATCGCATTGGTGGCGGATCTTCTCTTCGCCTCGCGGATCCGCGCGGTCGCGGCGTTGACGGGTGTGAAGGTGGTGACCGTAGGCAGTCAGGAGACCTTCTGGCGAGTGGTCCGGGAGCGTCGGCCCAAGCTGATCGTGATCGATCTCGATCCGCGGATCGGTTCCGGCCCCGACATGATCCGGGAGCTGAAGGCGGACCCCGAGCTGGGCGACGTCGTGCTGGTCGCCTTCGGCTCGCACATGCAGCGCGACATCCTGCAGGCGGCGCGGGCCGCCGGCGCCGACCGGGTGCTCGCCCGGTCCGGTTTCGTGCGGGAGCTCCCGACCCTCCTGCGCGGGATAGACGCCGCGAGCTGACGCCCGATGCGGCGAGGCGTCCGTGGCGCGCGGCCACGGACGCCTCGCCGTCGTATACCGCAAGGAGCTCGGCGGCTCAGGCCGCGTCGGCCTCTTCCTTCAACTTGCAGTCGATGCAGTAGCGTGCGTGCGGCAACGCATCCAGCCGATCGAAGTTGATCAGCTTGCCGCAGTTGTGACAGAGCCCAAAACGCTCGGGTTCTTTGTAGAGGCGACGGAGCGCGTCCTCGATGCGATAGAGATACCGGCCCTCCTTGCTCGCAAAGAGGAGCATCTTCTCCCGTTCCATCGCATCGGTGCCGAGATCGGCGATATGGTCGGAGTACGAATAAAGATCGGAATCCGCCAGCTCCGCCGATTGTTTGGTCTGCTCGCCGAATTGGCCAAGGGACTTGAGCGCCCGTTCCCTTTCACGGAGCAGCCTACGCTGCAGGTGCTCGATCTGCTGCTGGGTAAGCCTGTTCATTCCGGGCTCCTTCACCTACCTGGACAGATGAGATTCGGCAAGTGCCCACCTCCCCGAGGATGGGAATCCCACACGGAGCGGGATAAACTCTAAACTTAACACTCTCGCCGCACTGATACAAGGTGCCGAGTGGTCGGCCTCTCGTCTCTCAAATGATTGTGAGAGCGCGAGGTAGATTTGTTACACCGAGGCGAGGAAATAGCTCCGCTGGACCTGCGGGGGCGTCGTCGAGTGCCGTGGCCGGTTCGGGCGCGTCGGCTTGCAGGGGGCGGCCGAGACGGAGCACGGCCGTGTGTTGCATTCCGGGCCGGCGATCGTGTAAGATGACGTGTTTGGTCCTTCCAACCGGCGGGCGGCAGGGGGCGATCATCCCCGGGCTACACTCCCACGAAACAGGAGGTTGAGCATGGAGGTACAGGATCGGCTGTTGGAGGCGCTGCTGAAGGAAGACCGCAAGTTTGCGCCGTCCGATGAGTTCCGGGCGCAGGCGGTCGTCCGGGACGAGGGGATCTATGCTCGCGCGGCTGCGGATCCGGAAGGGTTCTGGGCGGAGTGTGCGCGGGAGTTGGACTGGTTCGAGCCCTGGGAGAAGGTGCTGGACTGGGATCCGCCCCATGCGCGTTGGTTCGTGGGGGGGAAGTTGAACGCGTCGTACAACTGCCTGGATCGTCACCTGAAGGGCCCGCGCCGGAACAAGGCGGCGCTGGTCTGGGAGGGCGAGCCTGGGGACCGGCGGGTGTTGACGTACTGGGACCTGTACCGTGAGGTCTGCAAGTTCGCCAACGTATTGCGTGGACTGGGGGTCGGGAAGGGCGACCGGGTCGCGATCTATCTCCCGATGATCCCGGAGGCGGTGGTCGCGATGCTGGCGTGCGCCCGGATCGGGGCGGCGCATTCGGTGGTCTTCGGCGGGTTCTCGGCGGATAGTCTGCGGGACCGGATCAACGATGCGGGGGCGAAGCTCCTGGTGACGGCCGACCACGGTTGGCGCCGGGGTCGGCTGGTCCCGCTGAAGGACAACGCGGATCAGGCGCTCGAGGGGACGCCGAGCATAGAGCAGGTGGTGGTCGTGCAGCGTCGCGGCGGCGCCGATTCACCCGTGCACATGAAGCGGGGTCGCGACCACTGGTACCACGAGTTGATGCAGGATGCCTCACCCGTCGCGGCGCCGGAGCCGATGGACGCCGAGGACATCCTCTTCATCCTTTACACCTCCGGGACGACGGGGCGGCCGAAGGGGGTGGTGCACACCACGGGGGGCTATCTGACGCAGGTCCACACCACGACCAAGCTCGTCTTCGACCTGAAGGAGGAGGACTGCTACTGGTGCACCGCGGATGTGGGGTGGGTGACCGGTCACAGCTACATCGTCTACGGACCGCTCGCAGCCGGGGCGACGGTGGTGATCTACGAAGGGGCGCCGGACTGGCCCGACCGCGACCGGATCTGGCGGATGGTCGAGGATTACGGGGTCACGATCTTCTACACCGCGCCGACGGCGATCCGCGCCTTCATGCGCTGGGGGAACGAATGGCCGGCTAAACACGACCTGTCGACGCTCCGTCTCCTCGGTACGGTGGGCGAGCCGATCAACCCCGAGGCGTGGGTATGGTATCACGAGGTGATCGGTGGCGGTCGCTGCCCGATCGTCGACACCTGGTGGCAGACCGAGACCGGTGCGATCATGATCGCTCCGCTCCCGGGGGTGACGGTCACAAAGCCGGGGAGCGCGACGCGACCACTCCCGGGGATCCAGGCGGAGGTGAGGAACAACGCCGGCGCCTCCGTCCCCACCGGTTACCTCGCCCTGACCAGGCCGTGGCCGTCGATGATGCGCACCATCTATGGCGACGACCAGCGCTACCGTGAGACCTACTGGTCGAAGTGGCCGGATGCGTACTTCGCCGGGGACGGCGCCCGGGTCGACGAGGAGGGGTACTTCTGGATCCTCGGCCGGGTCGACGACGTCCTCAACGTGGCCGGTCACCGGATCGGGACGATGGAGGTCGAGAGCGCGCTGGTCGCGCACCCGGCCGTCGCGGAGGCGGCGGTCGTCGGGAAGACCCACGAGTTGAAGGGACAGGCGATCGCCGCCTTCGTCACCCTGAGGGAGGGGGTGCGGCGGAGCTCGGAGCTGCGCGACGAGTTGATCGAGCACGTCGTTGCCAAGATCGGGCCGATCGCCCGGCCGGACGACCTGCTCTTCACCGCCGACCTCCCCAAGACGAGGTCCGGGAAGATCATGCGGCGCCTGCTGCGCGACATCGCCGAAGGGCGCGCGCTCGGTGACACGACGACGCTGGCCGACCCGGCCGTCGTGGCCGCGCTCAAGGAGCAGTACGAGGGACAGGAACCCTGATGGCCGTCCGCCGCTTCGTCATCGTCGGGTTGGGGAACTTCGGGTCCGGGCTCGTCGAGGTGCTACATGCCCACGGTCACGACGTGATCGCTATCGACGCCGACGAGGAGAAGGTGGACCGTATGCGCCCCTTCGCCTCGCGCGCGGTGGTGATGGATGCCACCGACGCGCGCGCGCTCGAGCGGATCGGCGCGGCGACGGCGGATGCGGCGGTCATCAGCCTCGGTACCGACCTCGCCGCGAGCGTGTTGGCCGTGCTCGCGCTGCAGGAGGTCGGGATCGAGGAGATCTATGCCAAGGCGATCAGCGCCGACCACGCCACGATCCTCGACCGGCTCGGCGTGGTCGAGGTCATTAGGCCGGAGCGGGAGGCGGCCTTCCGGCTCGCCCGCCGCCTCTCGCTCCGGCTCCTCAACTACCTGCCCATCGCGGCAGGGTACAGCATCCAGGAGATGCCCACCCCCGACGCATTCATCGGGAAGACACTCCTCGAGTTGAGACTGCCGCAGCGCTACAGCGTGACGATCGTCGCGATACACGACGTCCTGCGCGACGAGATCCACGTAGTGCCGCCGGCGGACTACATCCTCAAAGAGTCCGACACGCTCACCGTGGTCGGGAGCGACGAGGCGCTCGGCCGCTTGGCTCGTCTGACGGGGGACTGAGCGGCCAATTACCTCGGCAGCTCCGGTCTCGGCCCCGTTCCCGTCTCCAGCGACGGAAACGGGATACCCATGAGGGGTATCATAGTAGATCAATTGCATCGTATTGGTAGTTGGCAGGTGGTAAGCGATAGTACGACGATGGGTTCGGTGTATGACTCCGCCGATTCGGCGGTGGCGGTGGTGATGAACGAGTGGTTCGGAGCACACCCCATATTGGGGCCGGTGGCGGCGCTGGCGCTGATCGTGGTGGTGGCGTGGCTCGCCTTCGCCTTCGTGAAGCGCTATCTGCTGCGTGTGATCCACACGATCACGCGGCGGACGCAGGTCTGGTGGGATGAGATCCTCATCAGCCCCGGGCTGGCGGAGCGGTTGGCGTGGTTCGTCCCGCTGGTCATCGTGCATCTCACGACCCCGTTCGTCCCGCACCTCCCGGCGGATCTCCTCACGTTGATCCAGCGTCTGACGCTGTCGACGCTGGTCCTCTTCGGGGTGCGGGCGGTGGCGACGTTGCTCGGCGGGGTGAACGAGGTCTACGGCCGGCTGCCGGTCGCGAAGGACCGGCCGATCAAGGGGATATTGCAGGTCCTCAACATCATCCTGCACCTCTCCGCCGCGATCGTGATCATAGCGATCCTGATGGATCGTTCGCCGTGGTTGCTCTTCAGCGGGCTCGGCGCGATGACGGCGATCCTGCTCCTGGTCTTCCGCGACACCCTCCTCTCGCTGGTGGCGGGGGTGCAGCTGACCGCGAACGATCTGATCAGGGTCGGCGACTGGATAGACATGCCGCAGTTCAATGCCGACGGCGAGGTCATCGATATCGCGCTCAATGCGGTCAGGGTGCAGAACTGGGATCGCACGATCACGGTGATCCCGACGCACAAGTTCCTGGAGAATTCGTTCAAGAACTGGCGCGGGATGCGAGAGTCAGGCGGGCGGCGGATCAAGCGGTCGGTGTATATCGACATGCGAGCGATCCGGTTCTTGACGGAGGAGGAGATCGAGCGTTTCGGGAGGTTCGCGCTGCTGCGCGACTACATCGCCCAGAAGCGCAAGGAGTTGGAGGAGCACAACCGGATACACGCGGCCGAGCCGGGGATCATAGCGAATGCGCGTCGCCTGACGAACATCGGTACGCTGCGTGCCTACATCGTCAACTACCTCCGGCAGCACCCCGGAGTACATCAGGGGATGACTCTGATGGTGCGGCAGCTGCAGCCGACCGCGGAGGGGTTGCCGCTCGAGATCTACGTCTTCACGAACGATACGGCGTGGGTGGTGTACGAGGGGATCCAGTCGGACATCTTCGATCACGTCCTCGCGATGATCCCCGAGTTCGGGCTCAGGGTCTTCCAGAACCCGTCCGGGCACGATCTGAGCGAGATCAAAGTCGGGGTGCCGTTGCAGCCGGCTTGACCTGCGCGGCGGGATCCGTTGCCTCGTCGGCCACCACGGTTTCTCGCTCTCCCCGTGGGGGAGGGGATCGATTAACTTTCTCTGGTCGGACGATGGTCCCGGAAGGGGGACTGCTTCGGCTGGAGGTGACGGGGACCGGCGAGGCGGCTCGAAGGGCAGGATGGTGTCGAATGCATGATGTGATGCGGAAGCGTCTCCTCCGCAAATTGGAAGTTCTTCCGGACGAGCAGCTCTATCAGGTGCTCGATTTCATCGAGTTCCTGGAGCAGAAATACGCGCGGGAACGGGCGGTGGAGCCGGACGGGCTACAGCGCTTCGCGGAGCGGCTCGAGGACCGGATGCGGGTGCGGGCGTTGAGCCCGCGCGCGATGAGCGGGGCGATGAAGGTGATCGGGACGGCGGGTCGGGTCTGGGACAACCTGGCCGGCGCGAGCCAGGGGCTCCTCTCCGGGCTGGAGTCGAGTTTGGAGCGACTCAGCGGTTCGCGGGACGGGGGGGCGCCCTCGGCGCGCAGGGGTGGGGACGCGGCGGATGTGGTGGGCGAGCAGTAACGCTGCCGCCTGTCCGCGGCGGTTACGGGGAGAGATCGCGATCCGGTCGTCCAGGGTTCTCCCGGTGGTGTGGTGGCCACCGGTTGACCAGCGCGTCGGGAATCGGTATCTTTTCCTATGGAACACCGTAAGCCGTCGTTAGGTGAACGAGTAGATACCCGTGAGGTGGGCGCGAGCTTTCGCGCGACCTGCCCACGGGTTTTGCGCATCTATGGGGAGCGACCATGATCGATCCGGAACGCCACCCTCGTTTCGTGGGCGAGGGACTGACCTTCGATGACGTTTTGCTGGTGCCCGCGTACTCCGAGGTGCACCCGCAGGATACGCAGACCCGTACTTGGCTGACCAAGGAGATCGAGCTGCAGATCCCGTTGATGGCTGCGGCGATGGACACGGTCTCCGAGTCGCGGATGGCGATCGCGATCGCGCGCGAAGGTGGGATCGCGGTCATCCACAAGAACATGCCGATCGACCGGCAGGCCGCCGAGGTCGACCGGGTCAAGCGGTCGGAGAGCGGGATGATCCTCAACCCGATCACCCTCACCCCGGACAAGCCGCTCCGGGCCGCGGTCCAGCTGATGCGCCAGTACTCGATCAGCGGCGTGCCGATCGTGGAGGAGGGGAACCGGCTGGTTGGTATCATCACGAACCGTGATCTACAGTTCGAGACCGATCTCGACCGTCCGATCGCGGAGGTGATGACGAGCAAGGACCTGGTGACCGCGCCGGTCGGTACGTCGCTGGACGAAGCGGAGATGATCCTGCACCGCGAGCGGATCGAGAAGCTCCCGGTGGTCGACGCCGAGGGGCGGCTGCGGGGTCTGATCACGGTCAAGGACATCTACAAGAGGCGGCAGTACCCGAACGCCTGCAAGGATGCGCATGGCAGGCTGCGGGTCGGCGCGGCGATCGGCACGGCGCCGGGCGAGATCGATCGCGCGGCCGCGCTGATCGACGCGGGTGTCGACGTCTTGGTGATCGACACCGCGCACGGCCATTCCGCCGGCGTGCTGAGGGCGCTGGAGCAGGTTCGCTCGCGCTTCCCCGATGCGCAGATCATCGCTGGTAACGTCGGCACCGCCGAGGGTGCGCGGGCGTTGATGGAGCGGGGGGCGGACGCGGTCAAGGTCGGGATCGGCCCCGGCAGCATCTGCACGACCCGGGTCGTTACGGGGGTCGGTGTTCCGCAGCTGACCGCGGTGATGGAGGCGGTCCGTGGGGTCGAGGATCGCATCCCAGTGATCGCCGATGGCGGGATCCGCTATTCGGGTGATATCGTCAAGGCGATCGCGGCCGGCGCCAGCGCGGTCATGATCGGTTCGCTCCTCGCCGGTACCGAGGAGAGCCCCGGCGAGAGCTTTCTCCTCGAGGGGCGGCGCTACAAGACGGTCCGCGGGATGGGGTCCCTCTCGGCGATGGAGCAGGGCTCGGCCGACCGCTACTTCCAGGACAGCAAGGCCGGCGCCCGCAAGCTCGTCCCGGAGGGGATCGAGGCGCGCGTCCCCTACAAGGGCCCGGCGGCGGACGTCATCTACCAACTCGTCGGCGGCCTCAAGAGCGGGATGGGCTACTGCGGTTGCGAGGACATCCGCGCGCTACAGACCCGTGCGCGCTTCACCCGCATCACCCCCGGTGGTCTGCGCGAGTCGCATCCGCACGACGTGGTGATCACGCGGGAAGCGCCAAATTATCACATGTGACGGATTGGGGCGTAGGGAGCGGGGGCTCGCTGGGGGATTCGGGGGTCGGGGTGGGCGTCACAGGGTTAGGCGGGGGGCTGGGATTTCGGGAGGATTCTCGGGGGGGCGAGTACCCGAGGCGATCCTGCCGGCTCTACCCGGCACCCCGCAGCCCGACGCGGTCGGCGTACCCTACCCTCTGGATCACGCTTGCCGGATTCCGAACTCCTTGCGAATCCCCGACCCTAGCCCCTAATCCCTAAACCCCGAACACCTATGCTCAATCCCAATCCCTTCTGACCCCTGACCCGCAGCGACCGAACCTCAGCCCCCGCCTCCCGTCTCCCCGCCCCCCGAATCCCAACCCCCGAATGCCAAACAAATCCCTGGCCCCTGAACCCTGCCCCCTACCCCCTAGGCACACTCCTTGCCCCCGCTGACTTCCATCACTGACCCGCGATCGTCAGGGGGCGTCGATGATCTCCAGGCAGGATATTCAGCGGTTGTTGCATCACGAGGCGAATGGCGCGCCGATACTCTCGGTCTTTCTGGACATGTCGGTGAACGAGGTGAACAAGCGGACGTACCGCACCTTTCTGAGCCAGGAGCGATCGAGACTGCTGGGGTTGGGTGGAGATCGGGCCGCGCACCCGAGCGATCTGCTGGGCCGGGCCTTCGATCGGGTCCAGGAGTGGATCGACGAGGAGTTCGATGTGGCGAACAAGGGCGCGGCGATCTATGCCGCGATCAGTGGGGACTGGTTCGAAGGTTTTCAGTTCCCGGTCCCGGTCGCCAACCAGATCGTGATCGGTCCGCACCCGGTGGTGGGGACGTTGGCGCAGCTCCTGGAGCGACCACACCATTATGCGATCATCGTCGTCGACCGGGAGTGGTTGAAGTTGATCGATGTACGGTTGGGTGTCCCGGTGGCGGAGCATCAAGTGAAGGCCTCGGCCTATCCGACCCCCGGGGATGTGCGCGCGGGTGGGGAGGCGGCGAAGGGGTACCAGAAGTGGAAGGCGGAGGAGCTGCGCAGCTTCTTCAAGGAGTTCGTGCAGGAGATCGAGGAGTTCGTACGACGGTATCGGCCCGACCGTCTGATCCTCATGGGGACGGAGGACAACGTCCAGCGCTTCGTCGAATTCATCCCGGAACATCTGCGGGCGAAGCTGGTGCACGTCGACAACGCGCCGGTCATTGCCACGACCGCGGCGATCCTGGAGCGACTGGCTCCGTTCTTCGAGGAGGATGCGGCGCGGGATGAGGCGGAGGCGGTAGACAGGCTACGAGAACAGATCCAGCAGGATTACCGCGCGGTAGCCGGGGTCGCGGAGACGCTGGTCCAGCTCCAGGAGGGGAAGCTGGATTCGCTGGTGCTGTCGAGGAACCTGGAGTGCTCCGGTACGCAGTGCCTGCGTTGCGGGTTCTACCTGACCGAGCCCGACGGCTCGTGCCGCTACTGTGGCGGCGAGATCGAGCCGGGGGTGGATCTGGTGGAGGCGATGATCAGGTTGGCCGCGGAGCAGGAGGTCGACATCATCTTCACCGATCCGAGCGCGACCCAGGATTTCGGCGGTGTCGGCGGGATCTTGCGCTTCTGAGACGGTCCTCACGGGTACGGCGCGATCGGTTGCGCGACAGGAGTTCCGAGCCGCTCCCGGGCGCAGCTCGTCGGCGTCGGCCGGGCCCGCCAGAGCGCCGGATAGATCTGCTAGCGGGCCAACTTCCTGGCCTGTCTAGCCGGCAACGATCTTGACACCCTGATTCGACCACCAGTATGTTTGCGAAAATCTCCCCGGAGCCAGCTCGACGCAACGCCCTCGATCCTCGTTCGGAGTACTTTCTGAGTTGGCGGAAGCAGGCAATCTGACGGCGAGCGTGAGTGAGCGACTCCGCCGGGAGTTGGGGTCGCTCGACGGTATCATCGGCGCCGTGATCGACGAGGGGTCGGCCAGTATACTCCTCGTCTGTGAACCTGATGCGGAGTCTGCTCCGCTGGAGCCGCAGATCCGGGAGATACTCCTGGCGGCCGGTGTCGATCCGGGCTCGATCACGCTCGAGTTCATACCGCGCCCTGGGCATGGCGTGCGGCGCCGGGTCCGGTTCAAGGGGGTGGAACGGATCCCCGGAGCGGGCGGCCTAGTCACGATCAGGGTCATCCTGGAGTGGCACGACCGGGAGATCGTGGGGGAGGCGACCGGCGAGTCGACCGAGACGATACAGATGCGCTCGGCCGCGGCCGCCACGGTCAAGGCGGTGGAGGTACTTATCGGCTCCGGGGCAGGGCTACGACTCACCGGGGTCAAGCAGACGAGAGCATTCGACACGGATCTCATCATCACTTCGGTGCATCGCATGGCGCCGCCGCAACAGCACTACGTAGGGGCGGCGATAGTGCGGGAGGGCGATCTGCTGCGCAGCGCGTGCCTCTCCATCCTGCACGCGCTCAACCGGATGATGGGTAACTTCCTGGCTACATCCGACTGAGAGGAAATGAAACGGATCCTGCTGGCGGGGATGGCGGCGATGACCACCTGGGTGGCGGCTTGTTCGCATGCCCGGGTATCGCGCGAGCCCGAGCTGGTGGTCACGGCACCCGTCGACGACCCGCCGGTACGTCCGGACTCCGTCACCGAGGCCGAGGTCCGCGCCTTCCTCGCCGCCGAGGTGGAGGATCGGCTCGCGGACGAGCGGGCCGACTCCGTGGTGGCCAAGGACGGGGCGGCGAACAAGGCGAGCGCCGTCGCCATCGATCAGGCGGACTTCGATCTCCCGATCACGGTGAACGAGCGCGTAGAGTTCTGGATGGAATACTTCCAGACCCGCGGGCGCGAACGCTTCGCCACCTATCTCAGCCGGATGGGGCGCTACGAAGAGCTGATCCGCTCGGAGCTCCGCGCCCGGGGGATGCCGGAGGACCTGATCTATCTGGCGCTGATCGAGAGCGGCTTCTCGCCTACGGCGACGTCGCACGCCGCGGCGGTCGGGGTCTGGCAGTTCATCGCGCCGACGGCGCGGCTCTACCGACTCGAGGTGTCCCGCTACATCGACGAGCGGCGGGACCCGGTCAAGGCGACGCGGGCCGCTCTCTCGTACCTCCAGGCGCTCTACGAGAAGTTCGGGAGCTGGTACCTGGCGGCCGCGGGGTACAACTCGGGGGAGAACCGGATCGAACGGCTCCTGCGCGAGTACCACGACGGCGCTCGGGGTGATGATGAGCTCTTCTGGCAGATCAGCCCATACCTCCCGAGCGAGACCCGCAACTACGTGCCGAAGCTGATCGCGGCGGCGATCCTCAGCAAATACCGGGACCGGTACGGCTTCGGCGACGTCGTCCCGGAAGAGGCGTTGGCGTACGAAGTCGTGACCGTCCCCGACGCGACCGATCTCTCGGTCATCGCCCGAGCCGCCGGGGAGAAGGTGAGCGTGATCGAAGCGCTCAACCCACAGTTCCTGCGTGGCGTCACGCCCCCCGAAAGGAAGGTCGAGGTCCGTGTCCCGGCCGGGCGCGGCGAGGCGTTCCGCGTCGCTTACGCAAAGATCCCGCCCTCGCAGAGGGTGACCAAGATCGAACATGTGGTGCGCAAGGGCGAGACCCTCTCCGGGATCGCCAAGCGCTATCGGACCACCGTCGCGGCGATCCAGGAGTCCAACAAGATCAAGAACCCCAATGCCATCCGGGTAGGGATGACCCTCGTGATCGCCTACGGCGGCGCGAAGGGGGCGGCGGCGGAGGAGGGGGCGAAGGTGAGGGCGGCTCGTACGGCGTCGTCTACAGGGACGACAGGGGGGGCGGCCAAGACGACGTCGTCTACGGAGACGAAGACCAGTACTGCCGCCGCGAGCAATTCCCGCAAAACAAGCGCTGGGAAGAGCATCACCTATAGGGTACGGCCGGGTGACTCCCTCTGGTCGATCGCGCAGGAGCACGGAGTCAGCGTCGAGGAGCTGCGCGCCTGGAACGGTCTGAAGGGGTCGAAGATCGTGCCCGGCCAGGAGCTGAAGGTCGGGGAGCAGCGGGTCATACGCTATCGCATCCAGCAGGGGGACACGGTCTGGGCGATCGCGCAGCGTCACGGGATCAGCCCGGACCGACTCCTGCAGTGGAATAATCTGACCGCCGGCGCAGTGATCCGGCCGGGCGACGAACTCGAGGTCCCGGTCGCTCGTTGACAGGTCGGCAGGTACATCTCGAACCGCTGGGGCGCGAGCAGCACGCGCCCCTTTTTTTGTGAACTCGTCCCCCGCAACCCCAAGGGGAACATATGTTTGGGCGGGACGTACGAGCCAGGGACGACGCAGCCGAGGGTGGCTGATGCGCAGGTGGTGATTGAATCCTGTTGAGATCGATGAAGGGACGAGACTACGGCCGTGGGCTATTGATCGGCGTGATAGCGTTGGCTTTCGCCCTGGTGACGACCTGGGCGATGGAGCGGGGCGGGGAGGTGGTGGAACCGGCGGCGGGTGAGGAGCTGATCGAGGAGGCGGCGGAGGAGGGGCGGTCGGAGGAGGTGAGGTGGGATCTGACGGTGACGTCGAACGAGAGGGTGGAGTACTGGATCGACTTCTTGAAGGGGCGTAACTACGAACGTACCAAGCTCTGGCTGGAGCGATCGGGGCGGTACGCGCCGATGATCAGGGAGCAGCTCCGGGCGCGGGGGATGCCGGAAGATCTGCTCTACCTGGCGTTGATCGAGAGCGGTTTTTCGCCGCGGGCGTATTCGCGGGCGCACGCGGTGGGGATCTGGCAGTTCATCGAGGAGACGGGGCGTCGTTACGGACTGCGGGTGACTAGTTTCCTGGACGAGCGTAGGGATCCGATCAAGTCGACGAAGGCGGCGCTGGACTATCTCGAGGAGTTGTACGAGCGGTTCGGTAGCTGGTACCTGGCCGCGGCGGCGTACAACACCGGAGAGAACAGGGTCGATCGGATCCTGCGGGAGCGGGCCGGCGGTCGTCGTGGCGACGACGCGTTGTACTGGAAGATCGCGCCATACCTGCCGAGGGAGACGCGGGACTACGTGCCGCTCATGCTGGCGGCCGGTCATATCGCGAAGGAGCCCGAGAAGTATGGGTTCAAAGACCTGAATTACCATCCTCCACTGGATTTCGAGACGGTATCGGTTCCTGGCGGGACTAGTTTGCGGGTGGTGGCGCAGGCCGCGGAGGTGCCATTCTCTGCGGTGAAGGATCTGAACCCGCAGCTGGTGCAGGCGATCACCCCACCCGGGAGCGATTGGTTGGTTCGCCTCCCGCGGGGGAGTGGCCAGGTGTACGCGCAGAACGTCGAGCAGGTCCTGGCCGCGGAGCGGTTGGCGCAGGTGGAGCATAGGGTCAGGCGGGGCGAGACGCTGAGCCATATCGCAAAGCGGTACGGCACGACGGTGAGCGTGCTCGTGGAAGCCAATGCCGGGATCCGTCCGGACCGTATCAGGGTGGGGCAACGGATCCGCGTTCCGAGCCGGGTGCAGGCCGCCGCCTCGGCGCCCGCGGTTTCGCGGGCGCCGAGGTGGACCAGGTACCGGGTCCGTCGCGGCGATTCGCTCTGGAGTATCTCCCGCCGCTACGGTGTCACCGTACGGGAGCTGCAGGCTTGGAACGGGTTGGGCCGAAACAGCAGGATACTGGTCGGCCAGAGTCTTCGGATCCGTGTCTGAGCGGTAGGTGATCGCTTCGGTGTGATCCTACGGTTCACTCCTGGCCGAGTACGGCGACGTCGTACCCGTTGGCCGGATCGCCGCCATCCTTCCTGATCTTGTCCACGGTCCCGGGCCCCCGGTTGTAGGCGAGGAGCGCGAGACGCGTGTCGCCCTGGTACTTCTCGAGCATCTGGCGGAGGTAGCGGAACCCGAGCCGGAGATTCGTCTCCTGGTGGAATAGATCGGCATAGCCGATGGTCGGATCGAGCTCCCGTGCGGTAGAGGGCATGACCTGAGTCAGCCCGACCGCGCCCATGGGGCTGATCGCCTTGCCGTAGAACCCACTCTCGACCCTGACCAGGTTGTGGGCGAGGGTGGGGTCGATGCCCTCCGCCAGAGCGATGTCGTAGATCTTCGCGGCGAGGTCGGCCGGGATCTTGTACTGCGACGAAAACTTCATCACGGCGTGGGCCCGATTCAGCTCTATCCTGGCGAGCTCCAATTCGCCCTGCCGTGCCTTCAACTCTATCTCCGTCTCGCGGAGCTTCTTGCCGATATGTGAATTAGCGGTGCTGTCGCCGGCACCCGAGGCCGAGTAGGTCCCCAGGAAGAAGGCGGCTCCTCCCAGGATGAGGGCGCGCAGGGTCGCCCCCACACTGGACCAAACAGCACTCACTGTACGACGCCACCACGGCATCTGTTCTCTCTCCCACTGCAATAAGGCCGATGACATAGCGATCTCTCTCCTGTCTGCGGCCAAACCAGGTTGAAAACTGCGCTGTGTTCAAATACCAGAAGCGCGCTCATAGCAAGATTCACGCCATTCGTCCAGCATTCCCGGTCGAGCGCCGGGCGTCGGTTAGGTTCGTGATTGCGTAAATGATGGTGAGCGCGTGTCTTAGCCCGCGCGGCCAGCGTGGCGCGGGGTGGCGGCGCCATTGAGTTCGGCGCCGGGAAACGGTCCTGCCGGTGGTGTACGAATGCCACCCCGGTTGGACGCTAGCCTCATACCGTGTCTCTCCAGGTGACAGCGGCTAGGACGTGGTCGTTACCGGTCGCGCTCGTAGTGGTCCCATGGATGGTGCGATCCGGGACGAGGTCGACCGTGAAGCCGTCGATGGGGAGAGGGGGGCGAAGGGGGACCAGGTCCAGAGTCGTATGGCTGGCCGGAATCCCCGCGATGCGTGCGACGGTGAGCGTGTCCCCCTGGGGGCGGATTCGTTCGTATCGGGTCGTCAGGGTCTCGGGTCTGGCGCCGAGTCGGCCCGCGGCCGAGGCGGCGCGCCGGGTCGTCTCAATCTCGCCGACAGCCACCAGGCGAAGCCAGTCGGCCTCGCCGTGGTGGGTCAGTACCGGAGTATCCATGCCTACAATTTATCCGATCAGGCGTGTGCTGACCAGTCTTGCGGGGGGATGTCCGTCAATCTTTCCCGCTCAGGATCCGGTGCAGGGTCTCGAGGAGCCAGGCCATGGTGAGTTGTGGGTTGACGTTACCCTGGGCCATGGTCTGTGCCTCTTCGAGCGCGAGGAGGGCGCGGTGGGAGGCGTGGGCGGCGGCGGGGAGGCGTTGGTGGAGCCTGCGGAGTAGTTCGAGGGCGTCACGGTTGGCGACGCGGTCCTCGGCGCCGTTGGCGGTGGCGGCGAGGTCACGGAGCCAGGTGGAGAGGGCGTCGAGTACCTCGGTGAAGACGCCTCTGGCGCCGGTGGGCTGGACCGCGTGAGCGGCGGCGAGGCGGGGGGTGGTGGTCGGGGCGGCGATCGCCTCGAGGAGCTCTCGTGCCTGTTGGCGGAGCTGTTCGAGTGGTCCGGGCTCGCCGTCCACGGGGAGGAATCCGAGCGCGCGGCCGATCGAGCCCTCGGCCAGGCGCGCGGCGGTCTGCGCGGTCGGGAGGTCGGTGCCGCGCTGCGTGGTCAGGATATGGACGATGTCGTCCTCCGGAAGAGGACGGAGGCGGATCGGGAGGAGCCGCGAACGTATGGTCGGCAGGAGGGTGTTGGGGCCGCAGGCCGTGAGGATGAAGGTGGTGGCCGGCGGCGGTTCCTCGAGGAGCTTGAGGAGCGCGTTGGCCGCCTCCTGGCTGGACTCTTGGGGGACGAGGTGCTCGGCGTCGGCGATGAGGAAGATCTTGGCCTTCCCGAGTGCCGGTCTGGGTTGCGCCAGCCGGCGGATGGTCTGGACCTGGGCGAGGTAGATCCCGACCGAGTCGCTGGGCACGGAAGCGCGCCATGGGTCGGCGCGCCTGGCGGCGAGTTCCGCGGCGCGGGCCTCTTCGAGGGCGTCGGCGAGCTTGTCTGGACCGGATGCCCCCTTGGGGCGCGGGAGGGGGAAGAACCAGTGCAGGTCGGGGTGCTCGAGCCGATTCACCATGCGGCAGGGTGCGCAGGTGTTGCAGGCGCCCCGTACCGGGTCGGGTGCTTGGCAGAGGATGGTCTGGGCGAGCCAGAGACCGAGCCGCTGCCTACCGACGCCGACCGGTCCGTGAATCAGGAGCGAGCCGGGGATCTCGCCGGCGCTCACCGCGCGGGCTAGGGTCGCACGGATGTCGTCGTGGCCACGGATCTCGGGGAGCATCACCGATCCCCTCCTGAACGGCGGCGGAGCCAATCGAGTGGGTCGACGGGCTCGGGCGGTCCGTTCCTGGAGGGCGCCCGGACCTGGAACTCGATGTGGGGTCCTTCCGGGGTCCGTTCGCCGCCGACCGTCCCGATCACGGTGCGGGCCGCGATCTGCTGTCCTTCGCGCACGTTTACCGTCTTGAGGTAGAGGTAGAGTGTGTAATAGCCGCCGCCGTGGCTGATGACGACGGATGGGCCGTAACCCTCGAACGGTCCGGCCATGACGACGGTGCCCGCCTCGACGGCGCGGACCGGGGTGCCGGGCTGCGCGGCGATCCCGATCCCGTTCCAGCGGAGGACGACGCCATTGGGTCTACGGTCGGTCCCGAAGCGGTAGACGAGGCTCCCCTCGACGGGCCACTCGAGCGCGCCCAGGTCTTTGGTCGTGATACTCCCCTCGCCTGTCGGCCTGGCGCCGCTGACCGCGCGGCGGCGCTCTTCTTCGAGACGTTTCCGCTCGAGCTCGGCGATGAGGTTGGTTACGCGGGCCTCGTCCCGGGCGAGCTGTTGGAGCCGCTCCTGTGCCTGTCGTTCGCGCTGGCGGAATGCCTTTAGGGTCGCTTCCTTTTCGGAACCGATCGAGCGGAACCGTTCGAGTTCGTCCCGCTTCTCGACCTGCAGCTGCTGCATGAGCGCGAGGTCGGCGGCGAGTTGGCGTTCTCGCTCCGAGAGCTCGCGTTCGAGCTTGGCCACCTCCTGGATCAGGGTCCGATCCGCGAGGGTGATGAGGTGGAGGTAGCGGTACCGATTGATGAGGTCGCTGAAGCTCTCGGCGGTCAGGAGTACCCGCGCGGTGTGCAGGGGGCCGCGCTTGTAGATGGAGCGGAGTCGGTAGTTCAGCAGGACACGTCGCTCGCGGAGCCGGTCACGGGTGCGTAGGAGCTCGGCGGTAGTCGAGTCCGCGCTGGCCGCGAGCATCTCGGATTGGTGATCGATCTCCTTCAGGACCGCGTTGGTAGCCGCGATCTGGCGTTCGATGTTGACGAGCTGGTCGCTGACGTCGTGGAGTTGGCTCCGGAGCCGCTCCATCTCTTTCTGCAGCGTCTCGCGCTCTTGCCGGATCCGTTCCAGGCGACGCTGGCTCTCGCGTATCTCCTGCTGGGTCTGGGCCGCGCCGGCCGAGGCCAGTGCGAGGGAGAGGAGCAGGGCGGCCAGGCAGGAAGTACCGAACCTGGACCTCATAGCTGGCGGAGGTGCTGCCGGACCGAGATGGCGCTGGCGACGAGCCCGAGGAGGCCGCCGGCGGCGATCCCGATCAGAACCCAGGAGTGCGGGAGCCAGATGAGCGGGAAGACGGCGCGGGTCAGCACACGGTAGGCGGTGAAGGTAGCCGAGAGCGCGAACCCCGCACCGAGCAGCCCAGTCAGGAGCCCTTCGAGGAGGAAGGGGGCGCTGATGAAGGCGTCGGTCGCGCCGACGAGGCGCATGATCCCGATCTCTTCGCGCCTGGCGAAGATAGCCATCCTGATGGCGGTCCCGATGATGAGGATGGCCACAGCCGCGAAGGCGCCGCCGACGACGAGGGCGGTTGCACCGGCGATCCGCCGTAGGAGGTAGATCCGCTCGACCCACTCCTTCCCGTAATTCAGGTCTTCGACGAACGGGTAGCCGGAGATCCTCGTGGCGACGCGCTCGACGATCTCAGGGGAGCGGTTCCCGGGCTGGAGCCGTACTTCGATCGACGCGGGGAGGGGGTTGACCTCGAGGTCGGCGAAGATGACCGGGTCCTCGCGACGCGCGCGCTCGAGGGCTTGCGCGCGGGAGACGTAGGTGGCTTGCTCCACCTCGGGGAAGGCGCGGATCTCCGCAAGCATCAACTCCGCGGCGTCGTCTCGGATGTCATCGCGCAGATAGGCGATGATCTCGACGCGGGACTCGATCTGGTCGAGGACCTGGCGGATGTTGTGCGCGCCGATCCCGAAGAGCCCGACGGTGAAGAGGGAGAGCCCAATCATCGCCGCCGAGAAGACGATCAGCAGCGGCGAGCGGCGGAAAGCTGCCAGTGCTTCGCGCAACGCGTGCCTCATCGGGGCCCCCCGGCAGAGTCGTATACCAACGTCCCCTGATCCAGCTCGAGGACCCGGCCCTCGGGGAAGCTGCGGGTGAGGTCGAGGTGGTGCGTGGCCATAACGATGGCGGTGCCGGCGGCGTTGATCGCGCGGAAGAGCTCCAGGATACCCCGGGCGGCACGTTCATCGAGGTTGCCGGTCGGCTCGTCGGCCAGGAGGACGAGAGGGCTGTGCGCCAGTGCCCGAGCGATAGCAACCCGTTGCTGCTCACCCCCCGAGAGCTCGCTCGGATACGCCTCGGCCTTGCTCGCGAGACCCACCTGCGCGAGGAGCTTGCTCACCCGGCTCTTCGTGGCGTTCCGGCTGGTGCCGGTGACCTCGAGGGCAAAAGCGACGTTCTCCGCCGCCGTCCGGTTGGGGAGGAGCTTGAAGTCCTGGAAGACGAAGCCGATCTTGCGGCGCAGGTGTGCTATCTCCCGGGAGCTGAGTCGCTTGGTGTCGTGGCCGGTGACCCGGACGGTCCCGCTGGTGGGGAAGTCGGCCATATGGATGAGGCGGAGCAGGGTCGACTTGCCGGCTCCGCTGTGACCGATCAGGAAACAGAACTCCCCCTTGCGGATCTCCAGGTCGAGACCACGCAGCGCCGGGCCAGAGCGGCCGTAATCCTTGTAGACCTGCTCGAAGTGGATCATGACATAGTATACTGCAGCGATCCACCGCATCGCGCCAGGCGGTCGGCGAGGCGCAGTGCCTCGAGCATCGAACTCGGATCGGCGATCCCTTTCCCGGCGATGTCGAGCGCGGTCCCGTGATCCGGTGAGGTTCTGACAAAGGGGAGCCCGAGGGTGACGTTCACACCCTGGCCGAAGGAGGCGGTCTTGAAGGCCGCCATCCCCACATCGTGATAGGGGGCGATCACGGCGTCGAACTCACCGCGCACCGTGCGGACGAAGACGGTGTCGGCCGGGATCGGCCCGGCGGCGTCGATCCCTTCCCGGCGCAGCGCCTCGATAGCCGGTTCGATGATCCGGGCCTCCTCGTCGCCGAAGAGACCGCCATCGGAGGCGTGGGGGTTGACGGCGCAGAGGGCGATCCTGGGGCGCTCGATCCCCCAGCCCCCCCGCAGCCCCGCCGCCGTCAGCCGCGCCTGCTCGACGAAGAGCTCCACCGAGAGGGAGGCAGGCACATCGGCGAGCGCCAGGTGCGTGGTGGCCAGCACGACGCGGAGCGGTCCGCCGAGCGCGGTCTCTTCCGCGGCCATCATCATCACCACGTTGGGGGCGCCGGCGATCGCGGCGAGCATCTCGGTATGACCGGGGAACTCGTAGCCGCCGGCATGGAGCGCATGCTTGTCGATCGGGGCTGTGACGATCCCGGCGACCTCGCCCTGCAGCGCGAGCCGCGCTGCGGTCTCGATGGCGGCGCCGGCGAGGCTTCCGGCGGTGGCCTCGTCGCTGCCGGCGCGCCACTCGCCTACCGACAGGAATTCGTCAGCAGCGGCTTCGGCACCGGTCCCCGCGGGGCCGACGAAGAGGAGTGTAGGGCGGTCTGGGGTATCGGAGAAGCGCCGTGCGGCAGTAGCGGCGACCTCCGGTCCGATACCCCGGGGGTCGCCGAGCGTGACCGCGAGTTTCATCTCGACAGCTTTCGAATCAGATACGAACCTCGACGTAGGTCCGTGCCTTCAGTTCACGGACGATCTCCTCGATGAGGAGCTGTTGCTCGAGCTGCTCGCGGAACTGCGTCCGAACGAGCGGATCGTCCCAGCTGTAGGGGCCCTTCTCGGTGACGGATGTGACCTTGAGCACCGCCCAGCGATCGCCGCGCGGGCCGGGGAGCGCGAAGGGACCGATCAGATCACCGACCTGGGCCTCGGCCAGGAGCTCGCTGAACGGGGAGGGGAGGCGTTCCTTGGGGAAAGGGCCGACCCTGCCCTGGTCCTTGTCGGCCGGATCGCCGTATTCCCTGACGAGCTCGTCGACGAGGACGCCGGAGCGAATCTTCTCGAGGACCTCGCCCGCCAGCTGGCGGGTCCTCTCGCCATCCTGCGCGGTGTACTCCGGGACGATGAGGATGTGGCGTGCCTGGCGTTCCGCGCCCTTCGCCTTCTCTACCTTGATGATATGGAAGCCGAAGCTGCTCTCGACCACGCCGCTGACCGCGCCCGGCGGGAGCGAGAAGGCGACGGAGGAAAACTCCGGGACCATCTGGTTCTCCCGGAACCACCCTAGGTCGCCCCCGCGGTCCTTGGAGCCGGGGTCCTGCGAGTAGCGGCGTGCGAGCTGGGCGAAGTCCTCGCCTTCGCGGATGCGCTGCAGAATCTGCTCGGCCTGGGCGCGAGCGGCCGCCTTCGCGGAGTCGCTCGCCTGGGGCGCGACGATGACCATCTCGAAGCTCACGGTGGCGGGCCGCTCACCAAGCCTGTCACGCTGCTCGTCGAAGAACTCCTTGACCTGTTTGTCGGTCACGGGCGGTGGACGCCGGTCCCGGCGGAGGTTGGCCAGGTACCGCTCGATTATCCCTTGGTTGCGAACCTGACGGGTCAGCTCGTGGCGGTAGCCGGCCAGGGTGAAGCCCTGTGCGCGGAGCGCCTGCTCGAAGGCGGCCTCGCCGCCGAAGGCGCGTTTCTGCTGCTCGATCTGTTGATCGACCTGGCGCTGGACATCTGAATCGCCCACGGTGACCGAGTCACGCTCGGCGGCGATGAGCATGAGCAGCTCGTTGATGCGGGCCTCGAGCGCGGTACGGTAGAGCTCTTTCCTCACCTCGGGGTCATCCGGCATCTGGCGCTGGCCGGTGCTGGCCAGGATGCGGAAGACCTCTTCGTCGAGATCGGTCTGGAGGATCGCGCTGTCGCCGACCACGGCCACGACCCGGTCGATGACCTGCCGGCTGGTGTCGGCGGCGGGTGCCTCCTGGGCGTGCGCGGCGCTTGCGGCGAAGCCGAGCGCGAGGGCGAGCAGAGCGGTAATCCGCAGTCGGTCCATGTCGATCGGTTCTGCTATGAGAAACGGGTCGGGGCCGGCGCGCGTGACGCCGACCCCCGATTATATCCCTCTCGTTCGGACGGTGTTCCTATGTCCGGTTACTGCTGCGACTCTTCCTGAGTGGCGCCGGGGGGCGCGGCCGGCGGCGACTTCTGGCGCTCTTGCAGCTTGCGGACCACCGCCGGGAAGGAGCGTTCGAAGATCTCGCCGGCGTGCCCGGACCGGAGGCTGAACGAGATCGGACCGAGCTCGAGGAGCTCCTGTTCGCCGCGGATGATGGCGACGAGGAAGTCGTTGACCCGGCGTTCGATGGCCTGCTTCTCGGACTCGCCCTCCTTCGCCTCAGCCTTGGCGAGCCCGGTCTCTTCGACCGCCTGGACCAGCTGGCTCCTGATCCCGGACTCGATGGAATCGCGCACCGTCTCCGGCACGGTGATCCCCTCCTTGCGCGCCGCGGCGATGATGACCTTGTTCTGCGTCATCGCCTTGAGGACGCTCTCGAGGTCGCTGTCACCGGCGGCGGCGAGCTGCATCCGCGTGCCGGGGTTGGTCCGGGCGCGGACGAAGTCGAGGTAGTCCTTAGCGGTGAAGGAGCCGCCCTTGTACTCGACGAGGACGCGGGAAGCGGCGCGGCCGCTCAGTTTGGTGTTCGGCTTGGTCGCGAGGTCGCGCGCGATGGCGTAGGCGCCCTCCTGGACCTTGATCTCGAGCGAGTCGGTGAGCCGCTTGATGAAGTCCTGCGTGGCCCTCATGGCCTTGTTGGCCCGGGCCTGTTCGCGGAAGGTGTCCTTGATCTCGGCGAGGGTCGGGCCCTTGCGCTCCTCGAGCTTGATGATGTGGTAGCCGAAGGGGGTCTCGACCACGTCGCTGATCTCACCGATCCCGAGCGCGAAGGCCGCCTCGTCGAAGGGGGCGACCATCTGGCCACGACTGAAGAAACCGAGGTCACCGCCCTGCCGGGCGCTACCCGGGTCCTGGCTGTGCTCCTCGGCGAGCTTCGCGAAGTTGGCGCCAGCCACCGCCTGGGCGCGGAGGTCACGGGCCAGGGCCAGGACGCTGTCACGCTGCGCGGGAGTGGCGTCCGGCGCGACGCGGAGCAGGATGTGGCGGGCCCTGATCTGGGCGCCCGGCTGTTCGCGCTGATAGATCTGGAGCAGCTCCTCGTCCGTGATGGAGGTGTCCGGCTTGATCACCTGCTCGTTGTAGCGCTGGAAGATCTGCTGCTCGATGATCGGATCGACGAGCGGGCCGAGATCGACGGAGCCGAGGGTGGGGTCGGAATTAGCCGCGTGCGCCAGGAGCACGTAGTCGACCCAGAGGTTGGCCACTGCGTCGACCACTTCGGGCTCGGGCATGAGGCGACCGTTCTGGGCGATCAGTTCAGCAGTCTGATCGACGGTGAGTTCGTGGCCTGCCGCGCGGGCCACGACATCCTGGTGTGCCGACATGGCCTGATCGAGGCCGTCGCACGCAGAGGCGGCCATGACTGTGGCCAGCGCGCCGAGAGCAATGAATCTCTTAGTCGTCAAGCTATACCCCCTAGGAACTATATGGGAAGCGCGGAGCGCTGTAGAATGCGCAAATTACCCCGTTCGTGCAAGGTCGGTTCCTACGGCGCTCCGATAGAGCCACGTATGTCATGCAGCTTTGGCGCGATTCGCCGCCAGTAGCTGCAGCGCATGTATGAGTGTCTCGGCGACCGGCTCGGCGCCGTACCGGCGGAGTACGAGCGAGAGCGGTACCGCCCGCCGTACCTCGACCTCGAGCTGGCGGTCGCGGAAGGCGCCCTGCAGCGCGGCGAGCCGCGGGTTGGCCTGCTCCCTGAAGTTGAGTCGTACCTCGTTGCCGCGTATCATGATACGCTCGACGCCGAGCTTGGTGCCGAGGAGTCGCAGCGCGGCGTTGGCCAGTAGCCGTTCGACCTCCGGGGGCGGCGGACCGAACCGGTCGCGCAGCTCCTTGCGCAGGGCGTCGACCTCCTCGACCCGCTCGAGGCGCGAGAGGCGCCGGTAGAGGTGGAGCTTCTGCGACGACTCCGGGAGGTACTCGTCCGGGAGGTAGGCCGCACCGTCGAGCGTGATCTCGGGGGGCGGGAAGTTCTCGCCCGTCTTCTCGCCCTTCATCCGCTTGATGGTGTCCTCGAGGAGCCGAGTATAGGTCTCGATCCCGACCGCGTGCACGAACCCGGACTGCTCCGCGCCGAGAATGTTCCCCGCGCCACGCAGTTCCAGGTCCTTGAGCGCGATCGCGTACCCGCTGCCGAGCTCCGTCAGGTGTTCGAGGACCCGCAGTCTCTTCTCCGCCTCCTCGGTGATCTTGTCCGGAGCGATCAGGTAGCAGTACGCGCGGTGGTGCGAGCGGCCTACACGCCCGCGGATCTGATAGAGCTGCGCGAGCCCGAAGAGGTCTGCCCGGTCGACGATGAGCGTGTTCGCCCGCGGGACGTCGAGCCCGTTCTCGATGATCGAGGTGGTGACCAGGATACTGGTCTCGCCTTCGATGAAGCGGCGCATGACCCGCTCCAGTTCCGCGGCGGCCATCTGGCCGTGCGCGATGTCGAGGGTCGCGTCCGGGACGAGGCGGTGGACCCGCTCGGCGATCGTCTGGATCGTCTGGACGCGGTTGTGGACCACGTAGACCTGGCCGCCGCGGTCGAGCTCGCGCTGGATCGCGTCTTCGATCACCTCGTCGACCCACGGCAGGACGTGGGTCGTGATCGGCATCCGGTCGCGGGGCGGCGTCCTGATCAGCGAGATGTCGCGCAGCCCGGCGATCGAGAGGTAGAGCGTGCGCGGGATCGGCGTCGCGGTCAGGGTCAGGACGTCGATGTTCTTCTTCAGCTCCTTGAGCCGCTCCTTGTGCTTGACCCCGAACCGCTGCTCCTCGTCCACCACAAGGAGCCCGAGATCTCTGAAGACGACGTCGTCCTCCAGGATCCGGTGGGTACCGATCAAGATGTCGATATCCCCGGCCGCGAGGTCGACGAGTAGCTTCTCCTGCTCCTTGGCGGTGCGGAAGCGGGAGAGCGACTCGATCCGGACCGGGTAGTCGGCCAACCTCTCGCGGAAGGTGTGGAGGTGCTGCTCCGCCAGGATGGTGGTCGGGGTGAGGACGGCGACCTGCGCCCCGTCCTGGACCGCCTTGAAGGCAGCGCGGATCGCGATCTCCGTCTTGCCGTAGCCGACGTCGCCGCAGATCAGCCGGTCCATCGGGCGTTTCGACTCCATGTCCCGCTTGACGTCCGCGGTGGCTTGCCGCTGGTCAGGGGTGTCCTCGTAGAGGAAGCTCGACTCCATCTCCTTCTGCCACCGGGTATCCGGCGAGAAGGCCCGGCCCTCGGTGGTCTGGCGCGCGGCGTAGAGCTGCAGCAGCTCCGTGGCCATCGCCTCGATCGCCTGCTCGGTCTTCGCGCGGAGCGTCTTCCACGACTTGCCGCCGATCTTGTGGATGCGCGGCGGGACGGTGACCTCCGCCTCCTCGGGGACCCAGCGTTCGATCAGGTCGAGACGGTAGACGGGGACGCGCAGGATCTCGCCGCCGGCGTACTCTATCGCCAGCGCCTCGACCTCCTGGTCCAGGACACGGACGCGCTCGAGGCCGAGGAACTTGCCGATCCCGTGGTCGAGGTGGACCACGTAGTCGCCCGGCTTGAGCTGCGCGAGACTCTCGAGGGCGACGGCGCCACGGAAGCGCCGCGAGCGCCTGAGCCGACGTTCGCGGCGGAAGATCTCGTGGTCGGTCAGGACCCGGAGCGGTGGTTCGCTACCCTCGAGGATGAAGCCGTGCGCCAGCGGGCCTATGGCGAGGGTGGTCCGCGCGGGGCGGCCGCGGCCGTTGGTCAGGAGCTCGTCGAGCCGCTCCAGCTGGCCGGTGTTGTCGCAGAGGATGATCGTGTCCTCGCCGCGCGCCGCGCCGGCGTGCAGGAGCCCGACGAGGCGGTCGAGGTCACGGTCGATCGCCTCGGGTTCCCGGATCCGGAACCGGAGCTCGGATTCCGGCGCCGGGGTCAGCGCGAGCCGGGCGAAGGTGCGGAACCTGGCGTCGGCGTCCCGCGCGGGGAGGAAGAGCTTGGCCGGCGGCTCTGGCTCGCCGCCGCGGCGACGCTCGGTCTCGTAGAGGTGCTGGACCTGGGACCAGGTCCGCTCGAACTCCCCCGGGAGCACGGCCGGATCGAGCTCGAGGATCACGGTGTCGGCCGGGACGAGGTCGAGGAGCGAGCGACGGTGGCTCCCCCCGGTGGCCGGGCGTGGCACGTCGTCGTCTCGAATCGATCCCTTCTCGCCACGGGCGGCGGCGCCGGAGAGCGAGATGGGGAGGAGGTCGATCTGCTCGACCTCGCCCGTCGAGCGCTGGTCGAGGATGTCGAAGTGGCGGATCGAGACGATCTCATCGCCCCAGAACTCGATGCGTGCCGGTTCGGGGTGGCCGAAGCCGAAGAGGTCGAGGATCCCGCCGCGGAGCGCGTACTCGCCGACCCCCTCGACGAGGGGCGCGCGGGTGAAGCCGAGCTCCTCGAGCTGGGCGGCGAGGTCGTGGAGCCGGAGCGTCTGGCCTACTGTGAGGGTGAGGCGGAGCTTGGCGAGTTCATTGGGGATCTCGCTGAGCTCTTGGAGTGCGCGCGGCGTGGTGACGAGGATACGGATCCGGCCGGCGAGGATCGCCTCGATCGCCTCCACGCGGAGCCCGCTGACCTCGAGGTGGTGCTCGTCGGCCTCGTAGGGGAGTGCCTGGCGCTGTGGGTAGAGCGTGGTAGTATCGTCGCCGACCAGTGCCTGGAGGTCGGCGGCGACCGCCTCCGCCTCCGGGGTGCTGGGCGCGACGATCATCCAGAACCGGTTGGGGATGGCGTCGGCGAGCGCGGCGGTGAGGAGCGCCGGGGCGGAGCCGGGGAGCCCCCCCAAACGGAGCGCAGCACCACGCGCCGGGAGCCGCTCTCGCAGCTCCCGGAACGCCGACTGGCGCTGCATCGCTTCGATCAGGATCCGTTGCGTCACGTACTGGAAGTTCGCTAATTCCCGGATGTCGCGCCAGCCCCGCCAGACGATGCCGCGACGGCCATCCCCTCGCGTGGCGAGCCGGCCTCGCCGCGGCCTCTCCCGGTCTCGCCGGCACCGCGGGTGCTCCCCGACGCGGCGACTAGCCCCTCGATGAGGAGGACGGCCAGCGCGGCCAGGATGAGCGGGCGCCAGATCTCTTTGCCGAGGCGCTGGTGATAGATCACGTCGACCCAGTCGGCGGGGTCATCGACCCACTCGGGGTGCCACCCTTGCAGGGTCGAGCGGAGCGCGCGCCGGTCGAGGCGGGCGAGCTCGGACTCGGCCGGGTCGGGGTTGACCGCGAAGGCGTCGACGACCTCGTCGCCTGCCAGGATCTGGTAGACCCCCGGACGCCCTGGGACGAGGTACTGACCGGTACCCTCGACCTGGTCGCGGGTGCCGTCCGGTCGCTGGACCTCCGTCGCGCCGGCGGGGAGCTGCCAGCGGCTGCCAGGGACCGCCTCGTTGGCCGACTCGCGGGCGGCCGCCCAGGCGCCGGTCAGGCGATCGACGAGGGGGAGGAGGGCGGGGGAGGTCGGGATCGTCGTCGCGTCGTTGGAGAGGGGGGAGGCGACGAGGATGTAGCGGCCGCCGTCGGGCAGTTCACCCTGGAGCGCCCACGGCCGGCCATCCTGCAGCCGCAGCCGGACCTGCCCGTCGGCCCCGCCTTCGGCGCGGAGCTCGTAGACCTCGCGGAGCCGGGCGTCGGCCAGCGGGGCGAGGATCTCGTCGTCGACCCCGGCCAGCTCGAGCCGCGCCTCGCCGGTACCGCTCGGCGGGGCGAAGCGCCACGGGATCCCCGCCTCCGCGAGGCGGCGGTTGGTGGCCGGGAGCTCCGTAGGCGACGTCGGCGCCAGCACGATCGCGGCGGTCCACCCGCGTGCTCCGTCGAGCCCCAGCCCCCCGGGGGCGATCACGACGTCGGCGGGCTCGGCGCCGGCGAGCCGGACGCGACCGGCGTCGGCCAGGACGGCGATGGCGTCGTCGAGGAAGGCGGGGGAGCCGGCGAGGGAGACGGCGGGGGGCGGCTGGACCCGAGCGGCGAAGTAGCGGCGGTCGTCGCCGCGGAGCGCGTCCGGGTCGAGCTCGACGTGGCCGGCCACGATCCCCGAGCTGGGGGTGGTCAGCTGGAGGAGCGTGGTGGCGTTCGGATCGGCGGTCGCCGCGGCGGCCGTCCGGTCGCCGAGGATGAGGCGGAGCGGGATCTCGCTCCGGGACGAGGCGCCGCTCACCCTGACCGCTATGGTGGACTTGTCACCAGGGCGGGGCGCGACCCCGCCGTCGATGCTGAGCGCCGTGATGCCGACGTTCTCGGGGGCGGGGTCACTTGGACCCCAGACGATCACGGGCGGGTTGCGGCTCCCGCGCGGGGTGGGTGGGGCGGTCCGGTCGAAGGAGTTGGCCTGGAGATCGGTGAGGAGGTGGATCTCGGCGGCGCGCTCGCCGGCGCCGGCGGCGAGGAGTGCCCGGGCGCGGGTGAGGGCGGCGGAGAGGTCGGCGCGCCCCGCGGATACCTCCGTGTCGCGGACCAGCTCGGCCGCGGCCGCGGCGTCGAGCATCGTCGCCGGTTCCCAGGGCGAGCCGGCCCTGATGACCCAGAATCTGTCTTCCGCGCGCGCGTGCGACAGCGTTTCCAGCGCCCGCGCCTTGAGCTGATCCAGGACCCGTTCCTCGCCCTGGATGAGACCGCTGCTCAGGGAGTTGTCCAGGATGATCGCGACCGCGGTCGGTTCGTGCCCCGACCCGCTCTGGCGGAGGAACGGCCGCGCGGCCGCCAGGACGAGGAGGATCAGGATCGCCAGCCGGAGCGCCATGAGGAGGAGCTGGCGCAGCTTGATCTGACGGGCGTTCTCCTTCTCGGCCCGGCGCAGGTAACGCAGGGCGGGGAAGATGAGGCGCGGCCCCTGATGCCGCTGCAGGAGGTGCAGGATCAGGGGGACGGCGACGGAGACGCCGAGTGCCAGGAGTAGAGGGTTGAGGAACGACATTAGCCCAGTCTCTCTCTCTTGCGCAGGTATGCTCTCAGGGCGTGGACCATGGGCTGATCGCTCCTCAGCACCAGGTAGTCGATCGCTCTGGAGGCGAAGAACTGCTGCCATTCGCGGAGCGCGGCGTCGACCGCCTCGCGGTACTCGCGGCGCAGGTCCGCGACGCTGACGGGGATCTCGTCGCCCGTCTCGGGGTCGATGAAGCGAGCGTCGCTCACCCCCGGGAGCTCCAATTCGCCCGGGTCGATGATGTGGAAGACGAGGACCTCGTGCCCGCGATGCCGCAGGAACTGGAGCGAGAGGCGGGTCGCCTCGGGGTCGACGAGGAGGTCGGAGAGGAGGACGACCAGCCCGCGTCGCCTGATCCGGCTCGCCACCTCCTGGATAGCGGATGCGGCGTCGGTGCGGCCCGATGCCTCGAGCGAATCCGTCGCCCGGAGGAGGTCGTGCCAGTGGCGCCGGCCGCCGCGGGTCGGGATCTGCGTCCGGATCGCGTCGTCGAAGGCGATCAGCCCCACGCCATCGCCCTGCCGCAGGAGGAGGAGCGAGAGGCACATCGCCAACTGCTTCGCGTACCAGAGCTTGGTCGGGAGCGTCTCCGGCTGCGAGCTCCACGCCATCGACGCGCTCGCATCCAGGAAGAGGTAGGAGCGCAGGTTCGTCTCCTCCTCGTACTGTTTGATGTAGAAACGGTCGGACCGGCCGAACTTCCTCCAGTCGACGTAGCGCAGGTCGTCGCCCGGCTGGTAGGCGCGGTGCTCGGCGAACTCCACCGAGAAGCCGCGGTGGGGCGAGCGGTGCAGCCCGGCGAGGAACCCCTCGACGACCTTGCGGGCGACGAACTCGAGCCCGCCGAGCGCCGCGAGCTCGGCGGGGGTGAGGAGATCGGCCCGCCGAGCCGGTCCGGGTGTGGCGATGATGGTATTGCTCATAAC
>Ga0180216_1000207_pt1 | contig 68037 bp, 64 predicted proteins | sample eDN3rd37CBELigMG_FD_128879 | JGI IMG/M metagenome (GOLD analysis project Ga0180216, IMG submission 128879) | Enriched Miracle-Growth compost microbial communities from Emeryville, California, USA - eDNA 3rd pass 37_C BE-Lig MG (version 2)... ... | reverse complement strand
GCCTGGATCTGCCAACGGATCCGGAAGCCATCCCTGTGGGGTGGGCTACCCCGCCGGAATTCGTGGCCTCGGATCGCCGGAAATCCGGCTTGAAGTGGTGGAGATGAATTCTTCAGGGACAACCATATAGATGGTCGGCATTGGCCAAGCGCTGCGCCTGCAACAACCGTTCGGCATCATCCCAGTGCCTTTGATGCGCATCCAGAAAATCCGCTTGCACTTGAACCCTCCTTGTCCGCCTCGGGGCCATACGCGGTGCGAGGAATCCCCATGCCGTGCCGCTCGCATTGAGCGCTGCAAATGTACCGCATTGTACGGCAACAGTGCCTCTCGCCATGGACTGATAGGACTCGTCTTCGCCATTCGGCAAGCTCCTCAAAGATGGCATGGTCTGTGTTTGGCTGTGTCACGGCACGGCCCCGAGGGATCGAGGGCGGTTGCCCCGCGCCCCCGGCGCGTTACACTGCACCCACCGACCCTCCCGAGGCACCCCGCCATGCCCATCCGCGAAGTCCGCCATCCCCTGATCCGCCACAAGCTCGGCCTGATGCGGCGCGCCGACCTCAGCACCAAGAATTTCCGCGAGATGGCCCAGGAGATCGCGGCCTTGCTGACCTACGAGGCCACCAAGGACCTGCCGCTCGAGCCCACACGGATCACCGGCTGGTGCGGCGAGCTCGACGTCGAAAAGCTGGCGGGCAAGAAAATCACCGTGGTCCCCATCCTGCGCGCCGGCATCGGCATGCTCGACGGCGTCCTCAGCCTGGTGCCGGGAGCCAAGGTCAGCGCGGTGGGGATCGCCCGCAACGAGCAGACCCTGCAGGCCCATGCCTACCTCGAAAAGCTGGTGGGCGAGCTCGACCAGCGCCTGGCGCTGATCGTCGACCCGATGCTGGCCACCGGCGGCTCGATGGTCGCCACCATCGACATGCTCAAGCAGGCGGGCGGCCGCAACATCCGGGCCCTGGTCCTCGTGGCCGCGCCGCCGGGCATCGCCGCGGTCGAGCGCGCCCATCCCGACGTCGAGATCTACACCGCCTCCGTCGACAGCCACCTGAACGAAAACGGCTACATCATCCCGGGCCTGGGCGACGCCGGCGACCGGATCTTCGGCACCCGCCAAAAGATCGATTGAGGCCGCGTTGCGAGATCGAGGGGGCTTCGCGAGGGTCCTTGATCCAGCGCAGTTTCTGGAAGATTTCGATACACGGCTTTCCGGTCAATAGGGTAGGATGAACGTGTTCATCATCGTTCCAACCGGAGGAATTCATGGCCACACGCAAAACCATCGCGACACAATCGGTCGGGGACGCGCTGCTCGAGGATCTGAAAACCAGTCTCGACCAGGCTGAGAAACTGTTGCGCGAGGCGGCCGAGGCGACGGGCGACAAGGCCGCCGACCTGCGCGAGCGCGCGCTCAAGGCGGTCGATCAGGGGCGTGCGGCCCTGTCCGAAACCCAGGAAAACCTGCTGGCGCAAGGCCGCAAGGTGGTCCACGACACCGAGGAATACGTCCAGGCCAACCCCTGGAAGGCCGTCGGGATCGCCGGGGTCGCCGGCCTGCTGCTGGGCGCCCTGCTGTCGCGCCGCTGATCGCCCGTGTCCCTGCGACGAGCTCTGCTCGACGTGGCCGCCCAGGCGGCGGCCATGGCGCACACGCGCTTCGAGCTGTTCTCGCTCGAGGCGGCCGAGGCGCGCGCGTTCCTGTTCCGCAGGCTGGGGCTGGCCCTGGCCGCGGCGGCCTGCCTGTTCATGGCGCTGCTGGTGGCGACGCTGGCCATCGGGCTGTATTTCTGGCCGACCGAGTACCGCTACCTGGCCCTGGGCCTGCTGGCCCTGGCCTATGCGGTGGCGGGCGGCATCCTGGCCTGGCGCCTGTGTGATGGCCTGGCGCACGGGCCGGCGCCGTTCTCGGCGCTCGTCGAGGTGCTGGGCGAGGATGCCGAGGCGCTGCGCAGCGGGCCGGCGCGGGTGCAGGCGCCCGAGCCCGGCGCCTCCGAGGAGGTCTCATGAAGGCCGGCGACGACCGCCGCGCCCGCATCGAGCTGCTGCGGGCCCGCGCCCAGTACGAGCGCCTGCTGCTGCGGCGGGCGGCCTGCGATGCGCTCGAGGGCCTGCGGCCCGGGGCCCTGGCCTCGGGCGCCTCGGCGGGGCTGCGCGCCGTCGGCATGGGCTGGGTGGCGGCCGGGCTGCGCGCGGCGCGCCGCTACCCCCTGCTGCTGTCGCTCGCCTCCTCGGCGGTGTCGGGGGTGCGCCATGGCAATCCCTACGCCCGCCTGGGCATGATCGCCCTGCTGGCTTGGCGTGTCCTGCGGGCGCGCCGCAAGAACTTATAGGCCTCAACTAACTTATAGGCCGCAACTATAAGTCGGGTTCCAGCCATGAGCCAGGCTCCAGCCATGGGCCAGGCCCCGACAGTTATGAGCGGGCTCCCGGCGATGAGCTACAGGCCGAGCTTGTCCCACATGGCGTCGACGCGCGCCTTGACATCGGCGTCCATCCGGATCGGGCGGCCCCATTCGCGGCTGGTCTCGCCCGGCCATTTATTGGTGGCGTCCATCCCCATCTTGCCCCCCAGCCCCGACACCGGCGAGGCGAAATCCAGATAGTCGATGGGCGTGTTCTCGACCAGTACGGTATCGCGCACCGGGTCCATGCGCGTGGTCATGGCCCACACCACCTCGGTCCATTGGCGCGGATCGATGTCCTCGTCCACGACCACGATGAACTTGGTGTACATGAACTGGCGCAGCACGCTCCACAGGCCGAACATGATGCGCTTGGCATGGCCGGGATACTGCTTGCGCATCGACACCACCGCCAGGCGGTAGCTGCAGCCCTCGGGCGGCAGGTAGAAATCGACGATCTCGGGAAACTGGCGCTTGAGCAGCGGCACGAACACCTCGTTCAGCGCCACGCCCAGCACCGCCGGCTCGTCGGGCGGCTTGCCCGTGTAGGTGCTGTGGTAGATGGGCTGGCGCCGGTGGGTGATGCGCTCGACCGTGAACACCGGGAACCAGTCCCGCTCGTTGTAGTAGCCCGTATGGTCGCCGTAGGGGCCCTCCAGGGCCATCTCGTAGCCGGTGTCCGGCGCCGCCGGCGCGCCCTCGGGGGCGCGGGGGGGCAGGGCGCGCGGATCGGTGGCCGGCAGGATGTGGCCCTCGAGGATGATCTCGGCGTGGGCCGGCACCGACAGCTCGCTGCCCAGCGCCTGGGCGAGCTCGGTGCGCGCGCCGCGCAACAGCCCCGCGAACTGGTATTCGGAAAGGGTGTCGGGAATGGGGGTGACGGCGGCGAGCAGCGTCGCCGGATCCGTGCCCAGGGCCACGGCGATGGGGAACGGCCGGCCGGGATGGGCCAGGACGTGGTCGCGGAAATCCAGCGCGCCGCCGCGGTGCGACAGCCAGCGCATGATGAGCTTGTTGCGGCCGATGATCTGCTGGCGGTAGATGCCGAGGTTCTGGCGGCGGGCGTTCGGCCCGCGCGTCACGACCATGCCCCAGGTCAGCAGCGGGGCCACGTCCCCGGGCCAGCAGGTCTGCAGGGGCAGGGTGCCGAGGTCCACGTCGCCGCCCTCGGTCACGACCTCCTGGCAGGGCGCCCCGCGCAGCGTGCGGGGGTTCATGTCCCATAGCGCGGATTTCAGCATCGAGGCCTTGGCCAGGGCGTCGCGCATGCCCTGCGGGGGGCTGGGCTCGCGCAGCGACGCCAGCAGCTCGCCCGTCTCGCGCAGCGCCGAGACCGATTCCGCGCCCATGCCCCAGGCCACGCGCTGCGGCGTGCCGAACAGGTTGGCCAGCACCGGGATGGCGCTGTCCGAGTTCCCGTGCACGGGCCGCTCGAACAGCAGCGCCGGCCCGCCGGCGCGCAGGACGCGGTCGGCAATCTCGGTGATCTCGAGGCGGGTGGACACGGGGTGTGCGATGCGCTTGAGCTGGCCGCGGCGCTCGAGCTGGCCGATGAAGTCCCGGAGGTCGCGATATTTCACAGAATTCCGTCTCAGGTTACAGTTGGGGTCGTGCGACAGATTACCACCGACTCCCCCCGCCTTGCTCGGAGCCTCCCATGCCCCTCGTCGTGACCGGTGAGCGTCTGCTGGGCGGACTGATGTCGATCGTGCGGCCGCTGGGCGAATTCATCCACGTCAGCGCGATCTACCTGGGCATCGCCGTCCTGACGACCCTGGGCCTGAGCCTGGTGCTGCCGTCCATGCGCCAGCAGTCCCAGCAGCTCCACGAAGTCGTGCTGGCCATGTTCCAGGCCGACGGCGGGGGCTATGCCGGCGGCGACGATCCGCTGGCCGACATCGGCGCGGTCGATTGGTCCATGCCCGCCAGTCCCGCCCAGCCCCCCGCGGCCTCGCGGCCCCCGGACGCCGCGCCGGCCGCCCCCGGCGGCGAGGGCGCGGCGCCCGCCCCCGAGGGCCGGACGGCCGATTCCGCCGGCGGGGCCGAGATGCCCAATTTCTCGCTCGCGCTGGATGCCGCGATCCGCGGCCAGGAGATCCCCGGCGTCAGCCAGGCCCAGGCCCATGCCATGCGCAGCTACATCGCGCGCAAGTACAAGATCGCCAACAGCGTCGCCGGCGCCCTGGTGCGCATCGCCTTCGCCGTCGGCGCCCAGAAGGACGTCGATCCGCAACTGCTGCTGGCGGTCATCGCCATCGAGTCCCGCTACAACCCCTTTGCCGAGAGCTCCGGCGGCGCGCAGGGCCTGATGCAGGTGATGACGCGCGTGCACCATGACAAGCTGTCGGGCTCGGGCGCCGGGCAGGTGGCGGTGTTCAACCCCGTGGTGAACATCGACGTGGGCGCCCAGATCCTGGCCGACTGCATCCAGCGCCGCGGATCGGTGAGCGGCGGCCTGGCCTGCTACGTGGGGGCCACCGGCCCCAACGACGGCGGCTACGGAGCCCGGGTGTTGGCCGAACAGCGCCGCATCGCCCTGGCCTCGGGGATCGCGCCCAACCGGCGCTAGCCTGCGGTTCCCGGTTCCCCGCCGCCAGCTCCCTGCGGTGGGCTCCCTGCGGTGGGCTCCCTGCGGCGGGCTCCCTGCGGCGGCGGCCGGCTCCGATTGGCGGCGCTCGGCTTCCGTCGCCCGGCTTCCGGCCTCCCTACACCCCCAGGAAGCGCCCCATGCGGTCGACCGCCTCGCGCAGGCGGTCCAGGCCGGTGGCGTAGGAGAAGCGCAGCGTGTGGGCGGCGTGCGCCTGGCCGAAATCGACGCCGGGCACCGCGGCCACCAGCGCCTGGACGAGCAGGCGCCGGGCGAAATCCATGCTGTCGCGGCTGTGGGCCGAGATGTCGGCAAAGATGTAGAACGCCCCGTCGGGCGCCACCGGGACGTCCAGGCCCAGGCGGGCGAACTCGGGCAGCAGGTAGTCGCGCCGCTCTTTGAAGGACAGGCGGCGGATCTCGTAGGTGCGCATCACCTCGGGGACGAAGCAGGTCAGCGCCGCGTGCTGGGCGAGCGAGGGGGCGCAGATCGCCAGGCTGGCGGCCAGCCGCTCGAGGGCGGGCATCATCGATGGCGGGGCGATCATCCAGCCCAGGCGCCAGCCCGTCATGTGGAAGTACTTGGAAAAGCTGTTGATGACGACGATGTCGTCGTCCAGCGTCAGCGCGCTGCGCGGAGGATCCTCGTAGTACAGGCCGAGGTAGATCTCGTCCATGATCACGAAGCCGCCGCGCTCGCGCACCTGCGCGATCAGCGCCCGCAGGGCCTCGCGCTCGATCGAGGTGCCCGTGGGATTGCTGGGCGAGGCGATCAGCACGCCGCGCGTGGCCGGGCCCCAGTGCTCGGCCACGTCCTTGGCGCTGAGCTGGTAGCGGTTGCGGGCCGAGCAGGGCACCAGCCGCGTGACACCGCCGGCCGCGGTGATGAAGTTCTGGTTGGCCGGGTACGAGGGGTCGGGCATCAGGACCTCGTCGCCGGGGTTGATCAGCGCCATCGCCGCCAGCAGCAGCGCCCCCGACGCCCCCGAGGTGACCAGCACCCGCGCGGGATCGACCTCGGCCTGGAATTGCGTCCCGTAGTAGTGGGCGATGGCCTCGCGCAGGGCGGGGATGCCGGCCGGCGGCGTGTAGCCGCCCAGGCCGGCGCTCGCGGCGCGGTTCAGGGTCTCGAGGACCTGGGGCGGGGCGGTGAAGTCGGGCTCGCCGATGCCGAGGCTGATCACGTCGTGCCCCTGGGCCGCGAGCGCCTGCGCCTGCTTGAAGACTTCCACGGCGTAGAATGGCACCGTGCGATCGGTTCGGGCGGCGAGGCGAGGCATGACGGACTTCCGTAAAAAGTGACCATTGTAGTCCGCCCATGCAGGAGTTTCACGATATGGAATCCCCCGCTCGCCGCGCGTTCCTGACGGGGCGCCGCGCGGCGCAGACCCCCTGGGAAGCCTTCCTCGGCCGCTTGCGGCGCGCGGTCGAGGGCAAGGTCTTCGACTTTTCCACGCCCTCGGGCAGCGCCCGGCTGGTGCCGGCCCGCATGAGCGACGTCTATCATGCGCGCAGCCTCTGCGCCGAGCACGGCGTCGTGCTGGCGCTCGACGGGGTGCCCCACGCCTCGCGGCTGGACGCGGGGCCCGTGCTCTGGGTCGAGCCCGGCACGGCCATGGCGCGCTTCGAGCGCATGGGCGAGGGCGACCCGCGCTGGTTCGTCCAGCCGGGCTGCCTCCTGGGCGACCTCGAGCAGGCGGGCCTGCCGCAGTTCCTCGACCTGCCGCCGCACCTCACCGTCGCGGCCTGGCTGGCCGATCGCGAGTGGTGCGACTGGGACGCCGGCCGCACCGCCGATTCGGGGCTGGTGCACGCGCTGGTGCTGCTGGGCGACGGCACCCAGGCCAACCTGGGCGCCTTCGGGACCGCCAATCAAAAGCCGCTGGACAACATCCGGGTGCAGCAGATGATCCCGCGCCTGTTCGAGCTCTCCACCGGCGAGGACGCGGCGCGGGCGGGCGCGCAGCCCTGCTGGGGCGCGCGCTACCGGCTCGACGCCCTGCGGCCCGCCGGGGACGCGGGCGTCAACCTCGCCCACCTGCTGCTCGGGCACGGGGGCGACCTCGGCTGGGTGGAATGGGTGGTGATCGACGAGCGCGCGCCGCAGGCCCGCCAGCGGCCCTACGAGCAGCGCTATTTCCGGCGGGCCCCGACCCCCGGCGCGACCGCCCTGGACCGCGCGGCCAAGGACCTGTTCGATCCCGCCCGCCTGTTCCCCGACCCGGGCCAGCAGTCCTGAACGGCCGCGGGCCGCGCCCCGCCCCGGCCGCCTTGCTGGCCTCGCCCCGGCCGCTTCGCGCGCCTCGCCCCGGCCGCCTTGCTGGCCTCGCCCCGGCCGCTTCGCGCGCCTCGTCCCAGCCTCCCCACGCGCCCCGTCCCGACCGCCTCGCGCGGCGTTCCCGGCGCCCGCCTGTCGCGCCGCTCCGCCAGGGGCTAGAATGGGTCCGCAAGCGCGGCGGGGCCGCGCCCGAAACGATCGTTCATCTCCGTCCACATAGGCTCACCATGGAAGACTCCCTACGCGCCGCCGCGCTCGAATACCACGAGCATGGCCGTCCCGGAAAAATTTCCGTCACCCCGACCAAGCAGTTGTCGAACCAGCGCGACCTGGCCCTCGCCTACTCGCCGGGGGTCGCGGCCGCCTGCGAGGAGATCGTCGCCGATGCGCACAATGCCTTCCGCTACACGGGGCGCGGCAACCTGGTGGGCGTGATCACCAACGGCACCGCCGTGCTGGGCCTGGGCAACATCGGCCCGCTCGCCTCCAAGCCCGTGATGGAGGGCAAGGCCGTGCTGTTCAAGAAATTCTCGGGGCTGGACGTCTTCGACATCGAGATCAACGAATCCGACCCCGACAGGCTCGTGGACATCATCGCGGGGCTCGAGCCGACCTTCGGCGGCATCAACCTCGAGGACATCAAGGCGCCCGAATGCTTCGAGGTCGAGCGCAAGCTGCGCGAGCGCATGAGGATCCCGGTCTTCCACGACGACCAGCACGGCACCGCGATCTGCGTCACCGCCGCCTTCATCAACGGCCTCGAGGTCGTGGGCAAGAACATCGCCGAGGTCAAGGTCGTGGTCTCGGGCGCCGGGGCCGCGGCCCTGGGCTGCCTCGACCTCATGATCGACATGGGTCTGCCGCTCGAGCACGTCTGGGTGTCGGACATCGAGGGCGTGGTCTACAAGGGCCGCACCGTGCTCATGGACGAGAAAAAGGCGCGCTTCGCGCAAGAGACCGACGCGCGGACCCTGGACGACATCATCGGCGGCGCCGACGTGTTCCTGGGCCTGTCGGCCGGCGGCGTGCTCAAGCCCGACATGGTGCGCAAGATGGCGGCCCGGCCGCTGGTCCTGGCGCTGGCCAATCCCAACCCCGAGATCCTGCCCGCCGACGCCTTCGCCGTGCGCGACGACGTGGTGATGGCCACGGGCCGCTCGGATTTTCCGAACCAGGTCAACAACGTCCTGTGTTTCCCCTACATCTTCCGCGGCGCGCTGGACGTGGGCGCCACCACCATCACGCGCGGCATGGAAAAGGCGGCCGTCATGGCGATCTGCAAGCTCGCGCGCGAGGAGCAGAACGACGTGGTGGCGGCGGCCTACGGCCTCTACGACGTGAGCTTCGGCCCCAGCTACTTCATCCCCAAGCCCTTCGATCCGCGCCTGATCGTGCGGCTCTCCCCGGCCGTCGCCAAGGCGGCCATGGACGACGGCGTGGCCACCCGGCCGCTGGCCGACCTCGCCAGCTATGCCGAGCAGCTCCAGCAGTTCGTCTACCATTCCGGCGCCTTCATGAAGCCGCTCTTTTCGGCCGCCCGCAACATGGTGCGCGAGGGCGGCAAGTCCCGGATCGTGTTCGCCGAGGGCGAGGACGAGCGCGTGCTGCGCGCCGTGCAGATCGTGGTCGACGAGCGCCTGGCCCACCCCATCCTGATCGGCCGCCCGGCCGTGCTGGCCGCGCGCATCGAGAAATACGGCCTGCGCCTGCGCCTGGGCGAGGACGTCGAGGTCACCAATCCTGAGCACGACGAGCGTTTCCACCGCTACTGGAACGCCTACTGGGAAAAGATGTGCCGCAAGGGGATCACCAAGGAAATGGCGCGCGTCGAGATGCGCCGCCGCCTGACGCTGATCGGCGCCATGATGGTCCACCTGGGCGATGCCGACGGCATGATCTGCGGCACGGTGGGCGCCTACGGCAACCACCTGCGCTTCATCGACGAGGTCATCGGCCGCCAGCCGGGCGTGCGGACCTATGCGGCCATGAACATCCTGCTGCTCGACGAGCGCACCCTCGCCCTGGCCGACACCCACGTCAACGACGACCCGGACGCCGCGCAGATCGCCGAGATCACCCTCATGGCGGCCGAGGAAATGCGCCGCCTCAAGATGGAGCCCAAGGTCGCCCTGCTGTCGCGCTCGAATTTCGGCACCGGCAGCTCGTCCTCGGGGGTCAAGATGCGCGAGGCCCTCGAGCTGGTGCGCGCGCGCGACCCGGGGCTCGAGATCGACGGCGAGATGCACGGCGACTGCGCCCTGGACCCGACGCTGCGCAAGCGCATCCTGCCGACGACCACGCTGCACGGCGAGGCCAACCTGCTGATCTGCCCCAACGTGGACTCGGGCAACATCGCCTACAACCTGCTCAAGACGGCGGCGGGCGGCAACGTGGCCGTGGGTCCCTTCCTGCTCGGCGCCAACGCGCCGGTGCACATCCTGACCTCCAGCTCGACGGTGCGCCGGATCGTCAACATGGCCGCCCTCACCGTGGTCGATGCCAACACGCCACGCCCTGCCTGATCGGCCAGCGATCGGCCTGGTCCTGACCGGGGGCGGCGCGCGCGCCGCCTACCAGGTGGGCGTGCTCTCGGGCGTGATGGACATCCTCGACCCGGGGCGCGATCCCGCGTTCCGCAATCCATTCCCCATCATCTCGGGCACCTCGGCCGGCGCCATCAACGCGACGGCCCTGGCCTGCCGCGCCCACCAGCCCCATCGGTCCATCGACCACCTGGTCGCCCTCTGGGCCAGCCTGCGCACCCAGGCCGTCTACTACGCCGACGCGCCGCGGCTGATGCGCACCGGGCTGCGGTGGCTGGGCATGCTGAGCCTGGGCTGGCTGATGCCCAGCCTCAACACCTATGCGCCGCATTCGCTGCTGGACAATTCGCCGCTGGCCGACCTGCTGGCCCGCACCATCAATTTCGAGCGGCTCAAGCTCAATCTGGCCCGCGGCCACCTCTCGGCCGTGGCCGTCACCGCCACCGCCTACACCACCGGCGAGCACCTGACCTTCTACCAGTCCCACGTCCCCATCAAGCCCTGGACGCGGTCCTTGCGCCGCGCGGTGAGCTCGCCGATCGGCGTGGATCATCTCCTCGCCTCCAGCGCCATTCCCTTCGTCTTTCCGGCGCGCGCCATCCTCGTGGGCGACACCACCCTGTGGTGCGGCGACGGCTCCATGCGCCAGCTCGCGCCCATGAGCTCGGCAATCCACATGGGGGCCGAACGGATATTCATCGTGGGCACGAACTACCGTGATGAAATCCATCCGCAGCCCCGCGAATTGAACCCCACCTATCCCAACCTGGCGCAGATCGCGGGCCATACGCTGTCGAACATTTTCCTCGATGGCGTGGCCATGGACATGGAGCGCATGACCCGCATCAATGAGCTGCTTGCACGATGTCCTCCAAATGGATTAAAAAGCGAGTCACTGCGTCCCATCCGCTGCCTGATGATCGCGCCCAGCCGGTCCCTGGACGACCTGGCGATGGCGCATCTGCGAGAGCTGCCACGCGCGGCGCGCACCTTGTTCCGCGTGCTCGGCGTGTCGCCCCGGCAGGCTCGGGCGGGCAGCGGGGCGTTGGCGTCCTATCTATTGTTCGAGGCGGGCTATACGCAAGACCTGATCGCATTGGGAAGGGCTGATAGCATGAGCCGTGCTGGGGAAGTCCAGGCTTTTTTCAAGGAGTGGTCCGAATGAGTCAGGCCCAGTTAAAAAAGATGCTCAAGACCGGCATCGTCGACGCCAGCGCGGTGTCCGAGGACGAGGCCATGGCCGCGGCACGCGAGGCGGGGCTGGCGGCGTTCGTGGTCGATTGCGACCGTGCCCGCAGCCGCTCGGCGGTGCTGAGGGCGGTCGTCAAGGCCGTGGATTTCCCCGAGTATTTCGGCGGCAGCCTCGATGCGCTCTACGACTGCCTGTGCGACACCATGCTGGACCAGAAAGAGGGCCTGTTCCTGTGGTTCAGGCATCTACATTCCGGTGATCCGGCCCTCGCCGACGAGGCCGTCGCCATCGCGGCGGTGTGCGAGGACGCGATCGAGTTCGCCAACAACAACGACCGCCGCTTCGCCTTCGCCATCCAGCATGCGGGCAGGCATCCCGACCCCGAGCCCGGCGTCGAGCCCACCCCGTATTCGGGCCATCGCGAGGAGGAGGACGCCTAGCCGCGCAGGCGGCCTCACCAGCCCAGGAGGGCGGTCGCCGCGGTGATCAGCGCGAGGCCCGCGGTCTCGGTGCGCAGCACCCGCGGCCCCAGGGTGACGGAAACCAGCCCGGCCGCGGCCGCCGCGGCCTGCTCGGCCTCCGACCAGCCGCCTTCGGGGCCGACCAGCAGGCCCAGATGATCCCGCACGGGCTCGAGCGCGCGCGCCAGGGGCACGGCGCCCTCGGGATGGCAGAACAGCGCCGGGCCGTCTCCGGCCGCCGCCAGGGCCAGCGCCTCGCCGAACGTCACGGGATCATCGACGGCCATCAGCCGGTTGCGGCCGCATTGCTCGCTGGCGGCGCGGGCGATGGCGCGCCAGCGCGCCAGGCGCTTGTCCAGCCGGGGGCCGGCCAGGCGCAGCACGCTGCGCTCGGCGGCGACCGGCACCAGGCGCGTCGCGCCCGCCTCGGCCGCCTTTTCGACGATCCAGTCCATCTTGTCGCCGCCGGCCAGGCCCTGCAGCAGGGTGACGCGGCCCGAGAGCTCGCGCTCGACGGGATCGTGGGCCCCGGTTTCGGCCCAGGCGTCGGCGCCCTCGGCGCGCAGCACGGCGGCGTACTCGCCGCCGCGGCCGTCGAACAAGGTGATCGCGGCGCCCGGCCGCAGGCGCAGCACCCGCAGGGCGTGGTGGGCGAGGGCGTCGGGCAGCTCGACGCGGGCATGGGGCGCGAGCGGCGCCGGGCAGTGGAAGCGGGGTGCGGGCATGCCGGAATTGGGCCTGGACGGGCGCCGGGCGGCGCCTTGCCCGGACTATAAACCGGATCGCCCGGGATGGTAAAATCCACAGCTTTGCAATCCCTTTTTTCGGCGTGTCCAACCTTTTGCGCCGCGCCCCGACACCTATGAGCATCCCCGCGCCCGATCCTTCCATGGCCAACGCGATCCGCGTACTGGCCATGGATGCCGTCCAACAAGCCAATTCCGGGCATCCGGGGGCGCCGATGGGGATGGCGGACATCGCCCACGTGCTGTGGACGCGGCATCTGCGCCACAACCCGGCCGATCCGGCCTGGATCGACCGCGACCGCTTCGTGCTGTCCAACGGCCACGGGTCCATGCTGATCTACGCCTTGCTGCACCTCACCGGCTACGACCTGCCCATCGACGAGCTGCGGCGGTTCCGCCAATTGCATTCCCGCACCCCCGGCCACCCCGAGGTCGGCATCACGCCGGGCGTCGAGACCACCACCGGCCCGCTGGGTCAGGGGCTGGCCAACGCCGTGGGCATGGCGCTCGCCGAGGCGCTGCTGGCGCGCGAGTTCAACCGGCCCGGCTACGACGTCATCGACCACGACACCTACGCCTTCGTGGGCGATGGCTGCCTGATGGAGGGCATTTCGCACGAGGCGTGCTCGCTGGCGGGCACCCTGCGGCTGTCGCGGCTGATCGTGTTCTACGACGACAACGGCATTTCCATCGACGGCGAGGTGCGCGACTGGTTCGCCGACGACACCCCGGCGCGCTTCGAGGCCTATGGCTGGAACGTCCTGCGCGGCGTCGACGGCCACGACATGGCCGCCATCGAGGCCGCCATCTCGCAGGCCCAGGCCAATGCCGCGGCCGGCCAGGGGCCGACCCTGGTGTGCTGCCGCACCATCATCGGCAAGGGCGCGCCCAGCAAGGCCGGCACCGAAAAGGTCCACGGCGCCCCGCTGGGCGCGGACGAGATCGCCGCCGCGCGCCAGGCCCTGGGCTGGACGCACGGTCCCTTCGAGATCCCGCCCGAGGTCTACCAGTACTGGGACGCCCACGAGCAAGGCGCGCGCCGCCAGGCCGACTGGGAGGCGCTTTTCGCCCGCTACGCCGAGGCCCATCCCGCCGAGGCGGCCGAGCTGCGCCGCCGCATGGCCGGCGAGCTGCCCGCCGATTTCGCCCGGCGCGCCGCCGAGGTGCTGCGCGCGACGCAGGACAAGGGCGAATCCATCGCCTCGCGCAAGGCCTCCCAGCAGTGCATCGAGGCCTTTGCCGACATCCTGCCCGAGATGCTGGGCGGTTCGGCCGACCTGACCGGCTCGAACTTCACCGACTGGAAGGGCGTCGCGCCCGTGCGCGCCGGCGGGGACGGCATCCGGGCGGGCCGCCACATCAACTACGGCGTGCGCGAGTTCGGCATGGCGGCGATCATGAACGGCATCGCCCTGCATGGCGGCTACCTGCCCTTCGGCGGCACCTTCCTGACCTTCTCCGACTATTCCCGCAATGCCTTGCGCATGGGCGCGCTGATGCGCCAGCGCGTGGTCCACGTCTTCACCCACGACTCCATCGGCCTGGGCGAGGACGGCCCGACCCACCAGTCCATCGAGCACGCCGGCAGCCTGCGCCTGATCCCCAACCTGCACGTCTGGCGGCCCTGCGACACGACCGAGACCGCGGCCGCCTGGACGGCGGCGCTGTCGCGACCGGCCAGCCTGGGCATGGCGGTGCGCGACGGCGGCCCCTCGGCCCTGCTGCTGTCGCGCCAGAACCTCCCCTTCGTCGCGCGCGACGTCCGCACTACCGAGGCCATCGCCCGCGGCGGCTACGTGCTGCGCGACGCCCCGGGCGCCCGGGCGGTGATCATCGCCACCGGCTCCGAGGTCGGCCTGGCCCTCCAGGCCCAGGACCTGCTCGCCGCCCGCGGCATCGCCACGCGCGTGGTGTCCATGCCCTGCACCGAGGTGTTCGACGCCCAGGATGCCGGCTGGCGCGCCGCCGTGCTGCCCGCCGGCCTGCCGCGCGTCGCCGTCGAGGCCGGCGGCACCGCCGCCTGGTACAAGTACGTCGGCTCCGAGGGCGCGGTCGTCGGGATCGACACCTACGGCGAGTCCGCCCCTGCGGGCGTGTTGTTCAAACATTTCAACCTGACGGCCGAACACGTCGCCGCCACGGTCGAGCAGCTTTTGTAAACAGGAGATCCATCATGACCATACGCGTGGCGATCAATGGCTATGGCCGCATCGGCCGCAACATCCTCCGGGCCCACTACGAGGACGGCAAGCAGCACGACCTCCAGATCGTGGCGATCAACGACCTGGGCGACCCCAAGACCAACGCCCACCTCACCCGCTACGACACCGCCCACGGCCGCTTCCCCGGCACCGTCGAGGTCGATGGCGACAACATGGTGGTCAACGGCGATCCCATCCGCGTGCTGGCCGAGCGCGATCCGGCCAAATTGCCCTGGGGCGAGCTCGGCGTGGACGTGGTGCTGGAATGCACCGGGTTCTTCACCTCCAAGGAAAAGGCCTCGGCCCACCTCAAGGGCGGCGCGAAAAAGGTCATCATCTCGGCCCCCGGCGGCAAGGACGTCGACGCCACCATCGTCTACGGCGTCAACCACCAGGTCCTCAAGGCCTCCGACACCGTCATCTCGAACGCCTCGTGCACCACCAACTGCCTGGCTCCGCTGGTCTACGCCCTGAACAAGGATCTCGGCGTGGTCAACGGCCTCATGACCACGGTGCACGCCTACACCAACGACCAGGTCCTGACCGACGTCTATCACTCCGACCTGCGCCGCGCGCGCTCGGCCACGCAGAGCATGATCCCGACCAAGACCGGCGCCGCCTCGGCCGTCGGCCTGGTGCTGCCCGAGCTCGACGGCAAGCTCGACGGCTACGCCATCCGCGTGCCGACGATCAACGTGTCCATCGTCGACCTGACCTTCGTCGCCGCGCGCGCGACCACGGTCCAGGAGGTCAACGGCATCCTCGAGGCGGCCGCCAACGGCCCCCTCAAGGGCATCCTCGCCTACACCACCGAGCCCCCGGTTTCGGTCGACTTCAACCACACCGCGGTCTCCAGCACGGTGGACGCGGGCCTGACCAAGGTGTCCGAGGGCACGCTGGTCAAGGTCGGCTCGTGGTACGACAACGAGTGGGGCTTCTCCAACCGCATGCTCGACACCACGGTCGCCCTGATGGCAGCCAAGTAAGGCATCCGGCATCGTGCGGCGCGGGGCGGGGCAACCCGCCCGAGGCCGCAGATGCATGCGGCGCGACGGCTTGTTCAGAGGTTCCGTGCCGTGTCCAGGGCACCCGGCGGCGGACGCGCCGGCCGGGCACCCGGCCCGGGCGCCCGCCCCCGAACCGACTTCCGAGGCAATCCTCCATGACCACCGTACAGACACTCTCCGGGCTGGCGCAGTCCGGCGCCCTGAAGGGCAAGCGCGTCTTCATCCGCTCCGACCTGAACGTGCCCCTGGAACAGGGTCGCATCACCGAGGACACCCGCATCCGGGCCTCGGTGCCGGCCATCCGGATGGCGCTGGAGGCGGGCGCCTCCGTGATGGTGACCTCGCACTTGGGCCGCCCCAAGGAAGGCACGGTCGGCCCGGACGACACCCTGCGGCCCGTCGCCGAGCGCCTGGCCGAGCTGCTGGGCCGGCCGGTGCGGCTGGTCGCCGACTGGGTCGGCGGCGTGGACCTGGCCGAGGGCGAGGTCGTGCTGCTGGAAAACTGCCGCTGCAATCCCGGCGAAAAAAAGAACGATCCCGAACTGGCGCGGCGCATGGCGGCCCTGTGCGACGTCTACGTCAACGATGCCTTCGGCACGGCGCACCGCGCCGAGGCGACGACCGAGGGGATCGCGCGCTTCGCGCCCGTGGCCTGCGCCGGCCCCCTGCTCGAGGCCGAGCTGGCGGCGCTGGGCAAGGCCCTGCAATCGCCGCGGCGCCCCATGGTCGCCATCGTCGGCGGCTCCAAGGTCTCGACGAAACTGTCCATCCTGCAGTCCCTGGCCGAGCGGGTCGACCAGTTGATCGTGGGCGGCGGCATCGCCAACACCTTCATGCTGGCCGCCGGCCTGCCCATCGGCAAGTCGCTGGCCGAGCCCGACCAGGCCGGCCAGGCCCGCGCCGTCATGGAGGCCATGCGCGCGCGCGGGGTCGAGGTGCCGATCCCCGAGGACGTGGTGGTCGCCCAGGCCTTCTCGGCGGATGCGCCGGCGACCGTCAAGGACGCTGCTGATGTCAGTGCCGACGACATGATCCTCGACATCGGGCCGCGCACCGCGGCGCGCCTGGCGGCGCGGCTGCGCGAGGCCGGCACGATCGTCTGGAACGGCCCGGTGGGCGTGTTCGAGTTCGAGGCCTTCGCCGGCGGCACGCGCGCCATCGCCGAGGCGATCGCCGCCTCGGATGGATTCTCGATCGCGGGCGGCGGCGACACCCTGGCGGCCATCGCCAAGTTCGGCATCGCCGACCGGGTCGGCTACATCTCGACCGGCGGCGGCGCCTTCCTCGAGTTCCTCGAGGGCAAGTCGTTGCCGGCCGTGGCGGTGCTGCAGGAGCGCGCCGCGAAATAGGCGGCGGGGCCGCGTCGGCTCGTCATGGGCCCGTGCGGCTTGCGCGGAGGGCTGGCGCCGGGGCAGACGCCGCCGCGCGACGGCCTCGCAGCAGCCCCTCAGTCGGGCCGGACGCCGTCCTGGGCGCGCTGCAGCAATTCCCGGATGGCCTCGCGCTGGCCGGCGTCGATGGTCCTCGGATTCCAGTAGGCATTCCGTACCGCGAGGTCGGCGGCCTTGTCCAGGTCGGCGGCCCGCATGCCGATGGCTTCCAGGGCGGTCGGCGCGCCGTTGTCGCGGGCCAGGTCGAACATGGCCGCCGCCGCGCTGGTGCCCGGGGGCGCGCCCAGGGCCCTGGCGATGCGCGCCATGGCCTCGGGCGCGGCCTGCGCGTTGAAGGCCAGCGCCTGCGGCAGGACCACCGTGTGCACCTCGGCGTGGGGCAGATCGAAGCTGCCGCCCAGGGTGTGGCAGAGCTTGTGGTGCAGCGCCATCCCGACGCCGCCCAGCACCATTCCGCAAAGCCAGGCGCCATACAGGGCGTCGGAGCGCGCGTCCAGGTCGTCCGCGCGCGCCCGGATGGCGGGCAGGGCGCTTGCCAGCGCACGGATTCCTTCCTCGGCCATGAGGCTCATGACCGGGTTGGCGTCGCGCGCGTAGAGGCCCTCGGCCGCGTGCGCGATGGCGTTCATGCCGCTGGTGATGCTCAGGCCGACGGGCAGCGTCAGCGTCAGTTCGGGATCGTAGATGACCGTGCGCGGCAGGACCTTGGCGTCCCGGCCCGTCGTCTTGAGGCCACCCTCGGTGATGCCATGGATCGGCGTCATTTCCGATCCCGCGTAGGTCGTCGGGATGGCGAGGATGGGCAGGCCCGAGGCCAGGGCCACGGCCTTGCCCAGGCCCGTCGACGAGCCGCCGCCCAGGGTGACCAGGCAATCGGCGTCCAGTTCGCGCGCCCGCTCGCCCGCCGTGCGCGCCGTCTCGGCGGGAACGTGCATCACGGCCCCGGGGAACACGCCGGCCGCGCGCTCGCCCAGGCGTTCCGCGATCGCCCGGGCCGCGTCGGCCTGCTCGGGCGTGGAGAGCACGAGGGCGCGGCGGACGCCGAGCCGCTCCGCCTCCTCTTCGAGGCGGGCCAGGGCGCCGGCGCCGAACACCACCCGTGCCGGCTGGCTGTTGAAAATGAAGTCTCGCATATCGTCTGCCTCGATGGCTGGTTCGTGCTTGCTCGTCGGTCTGGACGGCTGCTGTGCAGTCTGGATGGCTGCTTCGTTTCGCGTGCTCGTCCGTCTCGTGCCGGTCCGTGCCGATTGGCGGCCCGTGCCGCTAGGGGCGTTCAGGGTTCACTATGGGCGCTCCGGGTTCAATACGAAATCGTAGTCCAGCAGGTAGCTGCCGTCCTCCTGCCGCGTCCAGTCGGTGACCAGCGATTTGCGCACGCCGAACACGACGTCCGAATCCAGGTAGGGGCTGTCGCTGCGGAACACGTGGGTCACCAGCGTCTGGTAGCCCCGCGCCTTGATCATGAAATGGAGGTGCGCCGGACGCCATGGGCTGTTGTTGGTGTGCCGCAGCATCCGGCCGACCGGGCCGTCGTCCGGGATGGGGTAGGGCATGGCCACGACCGTGCGGAAGTGATAGCGCCCATCGGCGTCGGTATGCAGGATGCCGCGCCCCTGGGCGCTTTCCAGCCCGGGCTTTTGCACGTCGTACATGCCTTCGTCGTCCGATTGCCACACCTCCATCCTGGCATGGGCCACCGGCTCGCCGTCCAGGCCCTTGACCTGCCCCCGGACGAGGCATGGCGTGCCCTTGGCGCCGTTGGAGATGTCGTCGCCGAGGGCGTATTCCGGCGCGTTCGGCACGTGGAAGGGGCCGAACACCGTGGATTCCGTGCAGCCTTCCGGCTTTTCATTGTTCAGGATCACCGTCAGCATGGACAGGCCCAGGGTATCCGAGAGCAGGATGAATTCCTGGCGCTTGTCATCGGTGATGTGGCCGGCGTCGGTCAGGAATCCGATGGCCTGCACCAGTTCCTTTTCGGTGAGCCGGACCTCGCGCGCGAAATCGTGCAGGTGGCGGACCAGGCTCGTCATGATCGTCTTCAGCCGCGGATCCGGCGTATTGGCAAAGCGGCCGATGACGGTCTCGGTGATGTTGTCTTTGTTCAAGTCCCACATGGCGTCCTCACGAGGCGGGTTGCGAAACGGGATGCGGGCGCGCGACGGATGGCCGGCTCGCGGCCCGCCCGAGGATACGGTCCAGGGCCTGCTCCGCCTGCTCGCGGGAGTCGCCCCTCCAGGCGACGATCTGGTCGGGGCGGATCAAGGCATAGCGGGACTCGTACAGGGGCCGCGCCGCGGGCACGTGGAGGATCCTCAGCGCCACTCCGCCGCGGTCGATGTCCCGGGCTACCTCACGCTCCGCATCGGCGGGGTCGGTGCACAGCAGGGTCCATTCGAAACCGAAGGCATCGTACAGCGAACGCTCGCTGTCCAGCCAGAGGTGCGGCGGCCGTCCCCCCGGCACCGCGGTCGGCACGTACTCGTTGGCGGCGTCCGGCGGCGGCGCCGAGCCGTCGCCGACGATGGCCGGCGAGCCATCGTAGCGCCCGCCGAAGGTGACGCCCGGGATGTCGAACTCCATCCGGCCATGGGCCGCGAGATACTCGCCCGCCTGCCGGCGCGCCTCGGCGCCCTGCGGCGTGTCGTCCTCGATGCACGGCTCTGGTTTGTAGAGACCCAGCGAATCGGCGAACCGGCGCGCGTAGCCCGTGTTGCGCAAGGCGAGCGGCCGCCGCTCGATCTCGTAGGTGTCCAGCAGCGCGGGGGCCGCCCGCCCCTTGATCACCGCGGCCAGCTTCCAGCCGAGGTTCACCGCGTCCTCGATGGCGGTGTTGTACCCCAGCCCCCCGGTGGGCGTGAACAGGTGCACGGCGTCGCCGCCCAGGAACACGCGGCCTTTCTGGAAATGATCGGCGACCAGGGCGTGGCCCGCGATCCATGAGCCGGTGGACAGGATCTCGATGTCGATCTTGGCGCCGGTCGCCGCGTGGAACATGTCGATGGCCTGCTGCTCGCTGGCGTGGTGCTCGTCCTCGCCCGGCTTGAGCTGCGTGTGGAACGCGAACTCGCCCTTGCCGTCCACCGCCGCCATGTAGGCCCGCCGATGGGGGTTGAAGCACACGTTCATCCAGGCCGGCGCATGCGGGACGCTGCGATAGAATGCCGGCGCGCGCAGGTAGATGGCGAACATCCGTCCGCCCATGAAATCGCGCGCGATGCCGGCCTCGCCAGTGTAGCGAAAGCCCAGAGCCTCGCGGACCTGACTGCGGGGCCCGTCAGCGCCCATGAGGTAGGCCCCCTCGATCGTCTGGCGCCGGCCGTCGGCGACGCTTTCCACGGTGATGCGGACGCCGTCGCCCAGGTCCTGGAACTTGGTCATCTGCCAGCCGTAATCGACGGAGACGCCCGGCAGTTTCTCGGCCTCCTTGCGCAGCACCGCTTCCACGAATTTCTGCGACACCCGGTGCGGCAGCTCGGCCGCGCTCCAGGAGCCGGACAGGGCATGGATCTTTTCTTCGGCCTCCTTCGCGGACGGCAGGCTGAAGCGCGCGAGCTCCCGGGTGGCGTAGCGGGTGAAATAGGCGATGTCGGTGGGAAAGTCGGGCGGCAGGCCCAGGTGGCGGATCTCGTTGGCGAAGCCCAGGCGGCGGAAGTGCTCCATGGTGCGCGCCTGCGTGGCGTTGGCCTGCGGATTGAAGGCCGTGGAGGATTTGCGGTCGACGAGCGCGACGCGCACGCCGCGCCGTCCCAGCTCATTGGCCAGCATCAGGCCGCAAGGTCCTCCGCCGACGATGACGACCTCGGTTTTGTTCGGTGGCACGTTCGATGCTCCAGAAAGTTGATGAGTAAAAGAAGCGGCATTCGCTTAGATAGTAAGTTTGTCTGACTATATAGTCAACAAAACTGACTTTATTTTGGGGAATTTCTTTAGGGAAGGAGGCGGGGTGTTTGCATTGCGGTCGGGCGCGAGCGTGGTGCCGTCCGGGGCGCGCTTTCCCGGCAGCCCGGTCCTGGTCTCAGGCGCCGCCGTTCCGGGGATGGGGAGCCTGGTCGTAGTCGACCAGCGCCCGCTTGAGCGCGCGCATGCGGCGCGGGCCGAGGATGTCCTGCATTTCCGTTTCGGCCTGGAGCAGGGCGTCATGGAAGGTGCGCAGCCATTCGGTCCCGGCGGGCGTGAAGAAGACGATGCGCGAGCGTCCGTCGGTGGGGTCGGGCCGGCGCGCCACGATGCCGCTGGCCTCGAGCTGCGCGATGAGATCGCCCATGGATTGCTTGGTGATGCCCGCGCGGCGGGCCAGTTCGGTCGCGCGCGTGCCCTGGGTGTCGAGGTTGCGCGTGATGGTGATGTGGCTGAGGGAAAATCCGCCGTAGCCCGCCGCGTCCATCAGTTCGAGGATGCGGCGCTCGAATCGGGAGATCGCGTTGTTCAGCAGCCGACCGACATTGTGCCGGCGCCAGGCGTCGTCGTCGCCGGCGGCCGTGGGCTGTGGCAATGCGTCGAGCGGGATCCGCCGTCGCGCGGAGTGGGCCGCTTTCCTGACGGGAGCGTCTTTCATGTCGTCGTCCGTGATATATCGTGCCAGGCCGCCCGGGAACGGGTCCTCGGATGGCCTGCCCCGGATTATATCCATCGACGGCCCGGCGCCGGGCGGACGGTCGCCGGCCCAGCGTGCCGCCGGCGTTGGCGGCCGCCGGCATGGCCATTGCATGCCTTGGCAGCCGATGGCTCGGACGATCATCGATCCGGGCGGCCTCCTGTCCGGCAGGCCGCCGGTTTGCCTTCCCGCGGAGGAAATCTACTGCGCCTTGCCGGGGTCTTCGACGTCGGCGTAGCGGTCGAATTCCACGTTCTGCAGCGTGCCGTCGACCTTCTTCACCTCGCGGATGTAGATGGTCTGGACAATGTCGCGCGTAGTGGGAGAAATGGTGATCATCCCGCGGGGGCTTTCCAGCTTGAGGCCCTTGGCGGCTTCGATGAAGCGATCGCCGGTGGCGTCGCCGCCGGTCTTCTTGAGGACCTCGTCGATCAGGTGCATGCCGTCGTAGCCCGCCACGGACATGAAGTTCGGCCGCCTGTCGGGATAGGCCTGGCGATAGGCCTTGGTGTAGGCCTGGTTGAGCGCCGAGTCGTGGGCCTGGGAATATTGCATCGAGGTCACGATGCCCACGGCGGCGTCGCCCATGGCGTCCAGCACGTCCTCGTCGGTCAGGTCGCCGGTGCTGATCAGCCGGATGCCGGCCGCCGCCAGGCCGCGCTCACGGTAGCCTTTCAGGAACGCCACGCCCTGCTCGCCGGCGGGGACGAACAGGAAGACCGCGTCCGGCTTGACGTCCTTGATCTTTTGGAGGAAAGGCGCGAAGTCCGGATTGGACACCGGCGTGCGCACGCTGCCGGCGACCTTGCCGCCGGCCTCGGTGAAGGTCCGGATGAATTGCTTTTCCGCATCGTGGCCGGGGCCGAAGTCCGCGACCAGGGTGTAGGCCGTGTGGATGCCATGGCTGGCCGCCCAGGTGGCCAGCGGCGCCGTGGTCTGCGGCAGCGTCATGGACGTGCGCACGATGTAGGGGGATTTCTCGGTGATCGCGGAGGTGGCCGCGTTCATGATCACCATGGGCTTCTTTGCCGCCGCCGAGATCGGCGCGACCGCGAACCCCGAGGGCGTCATGCCGAAGCCCGCCAGGATGTCGACCTTGTCCTGGGTGACCAGTTCTTGCGCCGCGCGCTTGCTGCGCTCGGGCGCCACGCCGGTATCGTCGCGGACGATGATCTCGACGGGCCGCTCGCCCAGCGTGTTGCCCTTCTCGGATAGATAGAGGCGCGCGCCGTTGAGGATCTGCTGGCCGTAGGAGGAAAACGGCCCGGACATCGGCAGGATCATGCCGATCTTCAGCGTGGCGGCCTGGGCGAGGCCGGTGGTGCCGGCGAGGACCGCAGCCGCCAATGCAAGGCACAGGCGCTGCCTGCGCGTGGACGTGGATTTCATTGCTGTCTCCGGATAGTGGATCGTCGGACGGGCGGTGTTTTCGGTGTGCGCGGGAGGATCTCCCCCGCATGCCCATCTTGCGGCACATAGTAAACTCGCCTTACTATATGGTCAATCAAACTTACTAATTAATTCGGGATCGGCGCATTCTTCAGCCCCACCGGCTTCGGCACCGCGCTGGCCGAGGGCCGCGAGACCTGCTGGATCGATGGCCGTGGCCACGTCCTCGAGACCGCCATCCGGGGCGACCTTGCCCTGATCAGGGCCGAGGCCGGCGACCGCTGGGGCAACCTGGTCTACCGAAAGACCGCGCGCAACTTCATCCCCGTCATGGCGACGGTGGTCTCCCGCAGCATCGCCTCGGTGCACCGCATCGCCGAGCTGGGCGAACTCGATCCCGAGGCCATCGTGGCGCCGGGCATATTCGTCAGCCGCATCGTGAAAGTCGACCCGCCGGGCGGATGGGCCGCGCTGGAGGCCTCATGAACAGCCCTTATCAAGCGCGCAGCCGGCGGCAACTGGCCCAGCGCGTGGCCGAGGACGTCTTCGACGGCGCCGTGGTCAAGCTGCCTCGGCGGCTCCCCATGCCTCGTTCCGATCCTGTTCTTGCCCCACGACTGGCCTCCCACCCTTTTGTTTTCTTCCTTGACACTACTGTGAAATTTTTATAATATTTCACAGAAATTTTGAGATGTTTCTGGAGAAACCAATGGAATTCGAGGCTCCCATCAGTCGTTGCCAAGTGCGCGTTCTGCCTGAGTGGCTGGACTACAACGGCCACATGAATGTCGCTTACTTCGTGCTGATCTGCGATCGCGGCACCGAGGTGTTTTATCCGCTGATCGGCCTGGGGAAGCCCTATCGTGCCCGTACGGGAAAATCCACGTTTGCCGTCGAATCGCACATTACCTATCAAAAGGAACTGGATGCGGGCCAGGATGTGTTGGTGACTACCCAGTTGTTGGGTTTCGATAACAAGCGCGTCCACTATTTCCACACGATGCTGCATGCGGAAACCGGCGAGCAGATGGCGACGCTCGAGCAGTTGGCGCTGCACGTGGATCTCTCCCGGCGCCGTGTCGAGCCCCTGCCCGCGGAATCCCTGAGCCTGCTCGAAAAAATGTGGGAAACCCATTCCAAACTGCCCAAGCCCAAGGAACTGGGTTCGGTGATGGGGCTGCGGCAGAGGCCTTTTTGATGGAAAGCGGCGGCCACGATTATCTGATGGCACAGGGGCGGCGGCTCGAGTTTCTCCACCTGCCGGCACCCGATGCAGGCGTGCCCACGCTCGTGCTGCTGCACGAAGGCCTGGGCTCGCTGTCGATGTGGCGCGATCTGCCGCGGCAGCTCTCGGCCCGGACGGGGTTCGGCCTGCTCGTTTATTCGCGCGAGGGCTACGGCAACTCGCAAGTGCTGTCGGGTCCGCGCCATTCGAGTTATCTGCAGCATGAGGCCTTGGCGGTATTGCCGGATGTCCTCGGGCAATTGGGTATACCGGATCCCGTGCTGGTGGGGCACAGCGACGGCGGCAGCATTGCGCTGATCCATGCGGCGCATCGGCCGGTGCGAGGGGTCGTGGTCCTGGCGCCGCATCTGTTCGCCGAGGAAATGACCCTGCTTGGCGCCCACGCCGTTCGCCGGGATTATCGCCATGGGGTGCTGAAAAGACTGTTGAGCAGGTATCACCTGGATCCGGATGCCACCTTTTACGGCTGGAACGATGCCTGGCTGTCGCCCGCCTTTCGCGCCTTCGACATCCGCCATTTGCTGGGGAAAATCACGGCCCCCGTGCTGGCTATCCAGGGCAGGGACGATCCGCACGGGACGATGATCCATATCCGGGAAATCGCGGACAGGGCGGCGAACGTGCAACTGCTCGAGCTTTCCAATTGCGGCCACAGTCCGCACATCGACCAGCGCATGACCGTGCTGCAGGCGATTTCGGTGTTCTGCCGCCGGCTGCATGGCTCCGCGGCAAGAGGAATGGACGTGGCCCGGGAGGCCATCCCCGCAAGCCTCCATGAGGCCTCGCGGAACTGAACGGCTTTTAGTCGACAGCCATTGGAAGACAGTTGACAGCCATTGGAAGACCTGTAAAATATCTGTAAAATTTCACAAGATCAACAAGTCGGATGTCATGGAAACGCCCCCATGCGGGCGGCCCGTCATCGACAAATGGGCATGGATGGAGGGGGGGTAATGTTATTTGTCCAGCAAATCGTGAATGGACTGATGCTAGGGGGGATATACGTGCTGATTGCCGTGGCGTTCACCCTGGCCATCGGGATACTGAATTTCCTCAATTTCAGCATCCCGGGGATTTTCATGCTGGGCGCCGTGGTGATTTGGCATTTCCTGGCCAGCGGATGGCCGTGGCTGCCGTCCATCCTCGTTGGCCTGGCCGCCGGCGTGGTGGCCTCGCTGATCGTCGAACGCTTCACCTATCGCCTGATGAAGGATTCCGAGCCCGAGATCCCGCTCGTCAGTTCCGTGGCCTTCCTGGTGCTGTTCGAGAATCTCGTGATCGTGAAATGGGGCTCCGACCAGCAGCGGTTTCCGCAATTCATGGCCGATTTCAATATCCGGATCGGTGAAATCATCATCGGCATCGGCCAACTGGTTTCATTGGCGACGGCCGTGATCCTGGTGATCGCCGTGACGCTGCTGCTGAAGAAGACCAAGGTGGGCCGGGGGATCCGCGCGATCGGCGAGAACCAGGAAACAGCCCGGATTCTCGGTGTGCAAGTGCATCGCATCGTGCCCATTCTCTTTATCGTGACCGGTCTGCTGACGGCCTTCGCCGGCCTGCTGTTCGCCATCAATTACCAGCAGGTGTCCTGGAGCATGGGTGACGAGGTCGGCCTGAAGGGGATAGCGGCCATGGTCATCGGCGGCATGGGCAATGTGGGCGGCGCCGTGATCGGAGGCCTGCTGATCGGCTTGACCGAGGTGCTGTCGATCTACTTTTTCGGAGCCAATATGGTCGACATTTCGGTTTATGGCCTGCTGCTGGTCCTGCTCATATTCTGGCCCCATGGAATCCTGGGCTCGACGGCCGCCCCGAGGGAGAAACTCTGATGAGCGGCTATACCGAGGCCCTTTTCACGCTCCTGGCCATCAATTGCGTGGTCGCACTCAGCGGATACATGTCCCTGGCCGCCGGCCAGTTGAATCTTGGAATAGCCGGCTTCATGGCCATTGGCGCCTACGTGTCGGCCTTCCTCACCAACAACTATGATTTGCCGATCTTTCTGGGAATCATCGCGGGCGGCGCGGCCGCCTGCGTGATCGCCCTGCTGCTGGCGGTGCCCGTGCTGCGCACCCATGGCATCTATCTGGCGCTCGCGACGTTCGCGCTGGGGCAGGTGATCCAGGGGATATTGCTGAACATGGAGGTCGTGGGCGCCGCGGCCGGCTACGGCGTGAGCAAGCATGCCTCGTTCGGCTTCATCGCCGGCACCGCGCTGATCGTGATCGCCGTGATCTTTTATTTATCGAAGACACGGTTCTCCATGTATCTGACGGCCGTCAAGAGCGATGCCATCGTGTCGGACCTGTTCGGCGTGAACGTGCGCGTGACGATGGTGCAGGCCTTTTCCCTGGGCGGCCTGCTGGCGGGCATCGGCGGCGCCCTGTACGGGCATTACTACAACTACCTCGAGCCGCAGAACTTCAACATCCTGCTCAGCATCTACATCGCGCTGTACGTGCTGTTGGGGGGCGTCCAGACCTTTTATGGCCCCTTGGTCGGTGCGGCCGTGTTCACGCTGCTGCCCGAGCTCTTGCGCGACAGCGATCAGTGGCGTTTCGTGGTCTTCGCCATCGCGGTGATCCTGGTGATGGCCGTTCGTCCCCAGGGTTTGATTACTTCCGATCTGCTGCGCCGCTTCGGCGGCCGCGCCTAGTGGGAGATGGACATGGATATGGCGACTCCATTGCTGCAGTTCGAAAACGTCACCAAGCGATTCGGCGGGCTGACGGTCATCACCAATTTGAGCTTCGACGTCAGGAAGGGCGAGCGCCTCGGCCTGATCGGCCCCAATGGGGCGGGCAAGAGCACGGTATTCAATCTGATCACGGGGGTGTTTCCGCTCACCAGCGGCAGGATCTGCATCGACGGCGTCGACATCACGAATGTGCCGTCGCGCAAACGCATCTATCACGGGGTTTCCCGCAGTTTCCAGAACATACGGCTGGTCGAGCACCAGACCGTGCTCGAGAACGTCCTGCTGGGACAACACCCGAATTGCGCGAGCCTGATCGACCTGCTGCATCCCGGCCGCCTGTCGTCCAGGGGGCGCTGGGTGCGCGAGGCCCGGGAACTGCTCGAGCAGTCGGGCCTGTCGGAATACACCGATCAGCCGGTGGCGGCCTTGCCCTATGGGGTGCGCAAGCGGGTCGACCTGGTGCGTGCGGTGATCGCTCGGCCCAAGCTGCTGTTGCTCGACGAGCCGGCGGCCGGCCTCAATCCCGTCGAAACCGAAGCACTGCAAAGGCAATTGTTCGAAATCCACCAGCGGGGGGTGACCCTCCTGGTCGTCGAGCATGACATGCATTTCGTCGATCAGCTCTGCAATCGGGTGGTGGTGATCAATTTCGGCAACAAGATTGCGGAGGGCTCGATGAGCGAGGTTCGCAATGATTCCGTCGTGAGAGAGGCCTACCTGGGGCCCGACGTCAATTGTGAGGCCGGCTATGCTGCTTGAGGCCAGGAATGTGGTGGTGCGCTATGGGCGCATCCCCGCCGTGCGCGGCATGGACCTGTCGGTGGAGCAGGGCGAAATCGTGGTGGTCCTGGGGGCCAATGGCGCCGGCAAGTCCAGCTTGCTCAAGTCCCTGATCGGCGTCCTGAAATTTTCCGACGGCACGCTGACCTTTGGCGGGCGCGATCTCACCAAGGCCTCGGCCAGCCAGCGCGTGCAGGAGGGCATCGCCCTCGTGCCCGAAGGACGCCGCATTCTCGTGGGCATGACGGTCGAGGAAAACCTGCTGCTGGGTTCCTACCACCGCAATGATCGCCACCAGGTCGCGCGTGAGATCGACAGCCTGTACACGCGTTTTCCCAATCTCGGCGAGCGCCGCCACGCAAAGGCCGTATGCCTGTCGGGCGGCGAGCAGCAGATGCTGGCCATCGGCCGCGCGATTCTCAGCGCCCCGAGGCTGATGATGCTGGACGAGCCCTCCCTGGGCCTGAGTCCGCTGTTCATCCAGAAATTGTTCGATCTGATTCGCGAGCTCAACGACGAGGGTCTGTCGATCCTGCTCGTCGAGCAGAACACGGGCATGGCCATGGACATCGCGCACAAGTGCCACGTGCTCGAGCTTGGCAAGGAAATCATCCGAGGCACCCCGGCCGAATTGAGGCAAAACGAGCAGTTGAAAAAAGCGTATCTCGGGGGCTGATAGTGGTCCGCGGATGGTTGTACATCTAACCAATTGGAGGAAAACATGAGACTCATACCAAAAATTTCGGCGTTCGCGCTTGGCATTTCATTGGCCTATGGCGGCATGCCCGCCCATGCGGCCGGCGAACTGGTCCTGGGCTATACGATGGCCAAGACCGGCCCCTACGTGAGCCTGGCGATCGGCAATGAAATCGCGGCGGACATCGCCGTCGAGGAGGTCAATTCCAAGGGCGGCATCGACGGCAAGAAACTCGTCCTCGCCAAATTCGATTCGGGCGGAGACCCCAAGGCCGCGGTGACCGCGGTGCGCCGTTTCGCGCAAGACCAGAAGGCGCTGGCGGTGATCGGCCCCTTCAGTTCCAGTGAATGCACGGTGGCCTTCCCCGCGGGGGAATCCGAGGGCATCGTGCAGACCAGCATGAGTTCCTCGGCGCCGAACCTGACCAAGGGCTTTTCCTTCGCCTTCCGCAATACGGTCGACGAGGGCAAGGTCATCGCCGCCGTCATGCGGACCATGGAGGCCAAGAACCTGCCGGCCAAGAACGTCGCCATCGCCTATGCCGTGGATGATGCCGTTTCCAAGTCGATCGGCACCAAGGTGCTGCCGGCCGTCTTCGCCAACAGGGACGTCAAGGAAACGGTCGACTTCAAGGTCAAGGCCTTCGACCTGTCGTCCCAGGTGTCGCAATTGGTGCGCAGCAAGCCCGATGTCATCGGCATGGGCGCCAATCCCGAGGCCGGAGTCAAGCTGGCGGTCGAATTGCATCGCCAGGGCTACGGCGGCCGCCTGATCGGCGGCACGACGGTGGCCGATCCCGACCTGCCCAAGCGCATGGCGCCGGCCGGCGAGGGCATGATGATCGGCACCACCTATCACCCGGACGTCAGCGAACGCGCGGCGAAATTCGCCAAGGCCTACGCCGAGCGGGCGAAGGCCGCCGGATTCGAGCGGCTCGAGCCCAACCAGATGGACGCGTCCACGTACGACATCGTGCTGATGTACGCCGAGGCCATCCAGAACGCCAAGGTGAGCGGGGATCCCGCAAACCTCGCCAAGGACCGCGCGGCCATTCGCGACTACCTGGTGTCGATGAAGGCGTTCCAGGGGGTCGAGGGTGACATCCGGTTCGACCAGGACCGGGATTCGGTCAAGCCGATCTACATCATCGAAGCCAAGGCGGGCGCCTGGCACCTGGTCGACACGCACGGTACGAACTGACCGGTTTTCAATGCAGGAAGGGGTTTGTGCCGGCCGCGATGGTGCGGGTCGGCACGCTCCTTCAAAAAGAGAGTGAAAATGATTGTGAATATGGCGATATCGCTTGTGGAAAATGAAAATACAAGCTTGCGTAAAGCTGAAATCGATACGGTGATAATCGCCGGCTGGACGGGGCGCAATCAGGAGGCACTGGAAAAGCACATCAAGGAGCTCGAGGAACTCGGCGTCAAGCGGCCGAGCTCCACGCCGATTTTTTACAGGGCCTCGAGCGCGCGACTGACGATGGCGAGCAGCATCCAGGCCTTGGGAATGGCATCCAGCGGCGAAGCCGAAGTGGTGCTGCTCAAGCTCGACGGCCGCCTGTGGGTGGGTGTCGGCTCGGACCACACCGATCGCGAACTGGAGGCCGTGGGTGTGGCGATCTCGAAGCAATTGTGCGACAAGCCCGTCGGCGCGACGTTCTGGGCGTATGACGAGGTGGCCGATCACTGGGACAGCCTGATCCTGCGATCGTACATCACCGAGGCGGGCGAGGTTTCGCTATATCAGGAAGGCCCGGTCGCGTCGATGCTCCCGCCCGGGGAACTGATTCGTGGCTATACTGGCGGCGATGAATTGCCCGAGGGCAGCGTGATGTTCTGTGGGACGCTCGCGGCAAAGGGCAATATCCGTCCCGCGGAAAAATTCTATTTCGAACTGGATGATCCAGTTCTGGGCCGCAAGATCCACCATGAGTACGCCATTGAGTATCTGCCGGTCGTCGGCTGATACGGGACAGGGTTTTGATGTTTGATTGGACGATGACATTGTCCTACTTGACGGATGAGGAAAAGAAAATGATCCAGAAGGAACACAAGGAGTTCTATCGGGTGGATCTGGATTCGGGTTGGGAAACGCCTCCCGGATATCCCGAAGGGATCCAGCAGCAGATTCTGTCCGGAACGCTCGACGAGACCGGAAAAAAGGGGTCGCGCACCCGCCATCTGCGCTTCGCCCCGGGCGTCTACACGGTCGCCCCCTTCGTGCACGACTATTGGGAGGAGGTCTACCTGGTGTCGGGCGACCTCATCGTGGGCAATGACGCCAACGGCGAGGGCGGCGAGAGCTTCGGGCCCAACACCTACGCCTGCCGCCCGCCCGGCACGCCGCACGGGCCGTTCAAGTCCGAGAATGGCTGTCTGTTGCTCGAGGTTCATTACTACGGCTGAAAAAGGAAATACAGATGCGTCCGATCGCTGCCTATCTCAAAGATCTCGAATCCGGGGCGGCAAGCAGCGCGCGCCTGGTTCAGGACGCACTGGATCGCGCCTGCGATCCGGCAGGCGAGGGAGCAAGGGTTTTCACCCGGATCTATAAAGAGTCCGCGCCGGTGGTGGCGGCCGCCGTGGATGCGCAGCGTGCGGCGGGACTCGAATCCGGGCCGCTGGCGGGCATTCCGATTTCCATAAAGGATCTGTTCGACGTCGCCCATGAGCCCACGAACGCGGGTTCCGTGCTGTTTGCCGACGGGCCGCCGGCGGCCGCCGATGCCGCCGTCGTGCGCAGGCTGCGCCAGGCCGGCGCCGTGCTCGTCGGGCGCACCAACATGACCGAGTTTGCATTCTCGGGCATCGGCCTCAATCCGCATTACGGCACGCCGCGCAATCCCTTCGATCGGGCGGTCGGACGCATTCCCGGGGGCTCCAGCTCCGGCGGGGCCGTCTCCGTGAGCGACGGCATGGCGGCGGCCGCGATATGCTCCGACACCGGCGGCTCGGCCCGCATTCCGGCGGCGCTGTGCGGGCTGGCGGGATTCAAGCCGACGGCCGTGCGCGTGCCCGCCGCCGGCATGCTGCCCTTGTCGACGTCGCTGGATGCCGTCGGAATCATGGCGCCCACGGTTGCCTGCTGCGCGCGGGTGGATTCGGTCATCGCCGATCAGCCGGCGCCATTCCACGAGATCGCGGGCTTGGGTGGACTGCGCCTGGGCGTCTTGCAGGGCTATGTGCTCGACGGGCTCGACGACTCGGTGGCGGCCGATTTCTCCGCGGCCCTGTCCATATTGAGTGCCGGCGGGGCCAGTGTCCAGGACCTCGCGATCCCCGAGCTCGGGCAGATCCCCCTTGCCAACGCCAAAGGCGGTTTCCCCGCGCCGGAGGCCTATGCCTGGCATCGGGAGCTGCTGGAGCACCGGGGCGCCGAGTACGACCAGCGCGTGTACGCGAGGATTCTCGCCGGCAGCCGCGTGGCCGCGGCCGACTATATTCAGCTCATCCAGGCCAGGGCCCGCATCACCCGGGGGTTCGATGCGGCGATGCGCGGCTTCGATGCGGTATTGATGCCGACGGTGCCCCGGATCGCGCCCACCATCGCCTCGCTCGCCGAACCGTACGACGAGGCATTCTTCGAGGCGAACGCAGCCATGCTGCGCAGCCCCGCGGTCGTCAACTTCATCGACGGATGCGCGCTCAGCATCCCTTGCCACAGGCCGGGCCTGGCGCCCGTGGGGCTGACGCTGTTCGGCTCCACCCATGGCGACGGGCGGCTGTTGTCGGTCGGCCTGGCGGTCGAACGGGCATTGGCCGCCGAGGGGCGCTCCGTGGTCGGGGGATAGCGACCATGCGCGCCCGGCCGATCTATCTCGATCATGCCGCCACGACGCCAGTGGATCCGCGTGTGGTCGAGGCCATGCTGCCCTATCTGCACGATAAATTCGGCAACCCCGCCAGCAGCACGCACGCCTATGGCTGGGAAGCCGACGAGGCCGTCCAGCACGCCCGGGAGCAAGTGGCGGCGCTGCTGAACGCCGATTCCAGGGAGATCGTCTGGACCTCCGGCGCCACGGAAGGCAACAACCTGGCCATCAAAGGGGCGGCTCACTTTCACCGGGACAAGGGCCGGCACATCATCACCCTCGCCACCGAGCACAAGGCCGTGCTCGATACGGTGCGCGAGCTCGAGCGCACGGGCTTCGAGGCCACGTACATCGACCCGGGTCCCGACGGCATACTGGCACTTCACGAGCTCGAGCGCGCCATCCGGCCGGATACCATCCTGGTATCCGTCATGATGGTCAACAATGAAATCGGCGTCATCCAGGACATCGAGGCCATCGGCCGGCTATGCCGCAAACATGGCGTGATGTTCCACTGCGATGCCGTGCAGGCCGCGGGCAAGGTCGATATCGACCTGTCTCGCCTGCCCGTCGATTTGCTCACGATCACGGCGCACAAGGTCTACGGGCCCAAGGGTATCGGGGCGCTGTACGTGCGCCGCAGGCCGCGCGTGAGGCTGGTCGCCCAGATCCATGGCGGCGGCCACGAGCGGGGCATGCGTTCGGGCACCCTGCCCACCCATCAAATCGTCGGCATGGGCAAGGCCTTTGAAATCGCCAGGGCCGAAATGGCCGACGAGCGGATCCGCATCCGGCGCCTGCGGGACAAGCTGCTCGACGGCCTGATGGGCATCGAGGCCCTGCGCGTCAACGGGGACCTGGAAAGGCGCATACCCCACAATCTGAACGTCAGCGTGCCCTTCGTCGAGGGCGAATCCCTGCTGATGGATCTCGACGAGCTCGCGGTCTCGAACGGCTCGGCGTGTACCTCATCCAGCCTCGAGCCTTCGCATGTATTGCGGTCGCTGGGCGTGCCCGACGAGCTTGCGCATAGCTCCTTGCGCATCACTCTGGGGCGCTTTACCACCGAGGATGAAATCGACCGCGCCATCCATGTCCTCCATGAAAAGATCGCGCGCTTGCGTGCGATCTCGCCATTATGGGAACTGTATCGCAGCGGAGTGGATCCGGAACGGTATGAATGGCGGATGCCCCATGGCGCCGTGGCGGCCGGCCCGGGGACGCGATGAATCCGCATCCGGCCGTCGGGGGATCCGCGGTGCCCGGGATGGAGGGGACGGCCGCCTTGCCCTGGGGCCGGTGCGCGTATCGTTTCGATGGCTCGCGCGATCGCCCCATGCTGGTGCTGATCAATGCCCTGGGCGCGGACTCGTCCATGTGGGATGCCGCCGTCCCTTTCCTGGCCGGGCATTTCCTGGTCCTGCGCTACGATGTGCGAGGCCGGGGCGAGCCCTCGGTGCCGCTCGTGCCCTGGAGCATCGGCGACCTGGGCCGCGACATGTGCGCATTGCTCGATGCGCTCGGCATCCGGGAGAAGGTCCACGTTTGCGGGCAGGCCATGGGCGCGCTGGCTGGATTGTGGCTGGGTTTGCATGCCTCCTCGCGCATTGGCTCGCTGGTGCTGGGCGGCGCGGCGGCCTCGATCGGCAGCCGGCCCTTCTGGGACGAGCGCATCGCGGACGTGACGGCCAAGGGCCTCGAGGCGATGGCGGATGCCATCGTGGCGCGCTGGTTCACGGCGGATTTCGCCGGGGCGAATCCCTCGGTGCCGCAAGCCATGAAAAGCATGCTGCTGCGTGCGTCCCCCGCGGCGTATGCGCAGGCGTGCGCGGCCATACGCGACGCCGATTTCCACGACGAGCTGCCGGACATCGAACTGCCCGTGCTGGTGATCGGCGCCAGCCACGACGTGGTGTGCACCCCCGAAAAAAGCCGGTACGTGAGTTCGCGGATCGCCGGCGCCCGCTATCACGAGCTGCCCGCGGCGCACCTGTCGCCCGTCGAGGCGCCGCAAGCCTTTGCGGACGCCATCGTGTCATTTCTTTCGAATGGACCATGCAAAAGCTCATCGTAGGCATTACGGGCGCAACCGGGGCCATCCTGGGCATCCGCCTGCTGGAGGCGTTGAAAGACGCGGGCGCCGAAACCCATCTCGTGCTGAGCAAATGGGCAATCCAGACCATCGAGCACGAGACCTCCTACACCGTGAAGCAAGTCCGCGACCTGGCTTGTGTCAATCACGCCGACGGCAATATGGGCGCGTCGATCTCGTCGGGGTCTTTCCTCACCGATGGGATGGTGATCGCGCCGTGCTCGATGCGCACGCTGGCCGCCATCGCCCACGGCACGGGGGACCATCTCGTGCACAGGGCGGCGGACGTCATCCTCAAAGAGCGCCGCAGGCTGGTGCTGGTGGCGCGCGAGATGCCGCTCAGCGACGTGCATCTGGAAAACATGCTCAAATTATCGCGCATGGGCGTCACGATCATGCCGCCGATGCCGGCGTTCTACAATCGGCCCACGTCGCTCGACGATATGATCGACCATGTCATTGCACGCATCCTCGACCAGTTTGGGATCCGGGCGGAGCTCGCCCGGCGCTGGACGGGTGAAATGGGCAAGGCCGCCTCCCAGGGAGGGAACGCATGCCGGGATCACAGCTAGCCGTCGACCGCTACCTCCAGGACCACCATGTGGCCACGCTGGCGACATCGGCCGGTGACGTGGCCTGGGCGGCCGCCGTCTTTTACGTCAATGACGGCCATACGCTTTATTTCCTGTCCTCGCCCACCAGCCGCCACTGTGTGAACCTGGCGCAAAACCCCCGCGTCGCGGTCACGATCCAGGAGGATCATGACGACTGGCGAACCATCAAGGGCGTTCAATTGGCGGGCGACGCCTGCGAAATCGGCGGGGCCGAGGCGGACCACGCGCGCACGCTGTATGTGCGCAAATTCCCCTTCGTCGAGGATACCGACGATACGCCGGCGGTATTGGCGCAGGCGATGCGCAAGATCCGCTGGTACAAGGTGGTCCCCACCGTCTTGTATTTCATCGACAATTCGGCGGGGTTTGGCCAGCGGCAGGAAATCGATCTTCGAGGCGCCGGCCGGTCCTCATGAACGGTCGATGCGCAGCCTGGCCCTCTTGGGGATGTCGAATTCCGGCAGGCCGATTTCCTTCCACAGCGCCAGCGCATCCATCATGATGGCCCTGGGCGGCAGCGAGAACGTGCCGGCGTCCACCTTCAGCGTCGCGTCGCACACTATCTTGCTGCCCATGGTGCTTTGCGAGGTCTGCGAGCGCACGGAGGGGTCCATATTGATCGGGAAATACACGTCATCGATCAGGACGGTGTCGCGCACGGGGTTGTAGCGTGCGTTCATGGCCCATTCCACGTGGGTGTGGTCGCGGATGTCGACATCGTCGTCGACCACCGTGATGCGCTTGACGGGCCAGGCATCGGCGACCAGGCGGCCGACTTTCTTGGCATGCCCCGGGTAGCCCGGTTTCATGGCGATCACGGCGTGGGCCAGCAGGCCGCCGAAGGTGAGGTCGATGAAGACGTCCGACACGCCGGGCTCTCCCAGGTGATCATGCAGCGCCTGCAGCATCACGCCCGCATTGGTCAGGCTTTGGATGGTCGTGCTCTCGGACGGCGGCATCTGGCTGGTGTAGCCGTAAAAGATCGGGTCCTGGCGATGGGTGATCGCCGTGATCCGCGCCACCGGCCGCGGATCGACCGGGCCCATGTATCCGGCAAACTCGCCGAAGGGGCCTTCCAGGGCCGTCTCGTTCGGCAGGATCTCGCCTTCGATGATGATTTCCGAATCGGCCGGCACCATGAGATCGACCGTCTTTGCCCGCACCATGGCGACCGGCTCGCCGAGTATTCCGCCGGCCAGGGCCATTTCATCCGCACCGTAGGGCAGGTTTGCAACCGCCGCGAGCTGGACGGCCGGCGACGCCCCGATGACCCAGGCGATGGGCGCGGCCTTGCCCTTGTCGAGCCAGGTATGTACGTTCTTATGGCCCTGGCGGCCGGGAGCGAGGTTGGGGATCACGCTCGCCTCGTCCCTGACCATGGTGCGGTACACGCCCGCGTTCTGTATGCCGGTATCCAGGTCGCGCGTGACCGTATTGGTCGTGATGTAGGGGCCGACGTCCTTGCCCGGCGTCCATACGGGAATCGGGAGGCGGGAGAGGCGCAGGTCCTCGCCCGTGATCACCACCTCCTGGCACATGGCGTCCTGCACGATGACGGGCGCCTTGCGGTTGCGGCCGGCCTTCATCCAGGCGGCGTTGATGTCTTCCTCGGCCACGTCGAGCGCCGTCGCATAGGCCTTGGCGTTCGCGCCCAGCGCGGCCGTGACCAGCGGGATGGCGGAGCCCTTCACGCTTTCGAAAAACATGCCGAAACGCCGCTCGGCGGGCATGGCCTGGTACATCCATTTGGCCAGGGCGGCGGGCTCCCACATCCGGTCGACCGGGCGACTGATGCGGCGCAGGAGGCCTTTTTGTTCGAGAGAAGAAAGAAAATCCCTCATTGTCCGGTGAGTCATCGTTTGCTCCATGAACGGCTTGATTGGTCTGTGATTCCCTGCTTTGAGCGGCCGCGCCATCAGGCGCCGTAAAAGCGGAGGAGGAAAAGCGAAATGGGCGGGGCATAGGTGACCAGCAGCAAGCCGATGATGTATACCCCTATGAAAGGCAGGACTCCGCGATAGATCTGCGGCAGCGGGACATTGAAAATCGCATGCGCCGCAAACAGGTTCAGGCCGAAAGGCGGCGTGAACATGCCGATGGCGAGGTTGATGGTCATGATCATGCCGAAGTGGATCGGATCGATGCCCAGGGTGTGCACGATCGGCATGAGGATGGGCGTCAGGATGAGGATCGCCGCCGGCGGCTCGAGGAAACTGCCCACGATCAACAGCAGGACGTTCATCCAGAGCAGGAACTCCAGCGCCGACATGTCCATGCTGCGCACGAGGCCCACCAGTTGCTGGGGGAACCCGCTGGTCGTGATCAGCCACGAGTACACGCCGGCCGCGGCGATGATGATCATGAGCTGCGACACCAGATACATCGAATTCCTGGTCACGTGCCACAGGTCGAGCCAGGTGACCTCGCGATATACGTAGCGCGAGACCAGCGCGGCATAGACCACCGCGACTCCGGCCGCCTCGGTCGGCGTGAATATTCCGCCGTAGATGCCGCCCAGGATGACCGCCGGCGCGCCCAGCGACCAGACGGCGTCGCGCGTCGACTCCAGGATGTTCGTCCAGCGAGCCTTTGCGGCGAGAGGAACGAATTTTATGTGGGCGAACAAGAGCACGTAGATCGACGCCAAGGCTCCGATCATGATCCCGGGGATGATGCCCGCCAGAAAGAGGGCGGGAATCGATTGCTGGGCGGCGATCCCGTAAATGATCATCGGAATCGACGGCGGGATGATCACCGCGATCGCGCCCGAGGACGCGATGATGCCGATGCCGAAGGTCTGGCCGTAGCCCTTGTCGCGCAGGGGCGGGAACAGCAGCCGGCCGATGGCCGCCACACAGCCTATCGACGATCCCGACATCGCGCCGAAAAGCTCGGCGGATGCGATCGTGGTCAGGGCCAGGGAGCCCCGGATGCCGCCGATCAGGGACATCGCCCAGGCGATCATGCGCTTGGCGAGCCCCCCATGGCCCATGATGTCGCCCGCGAGCACGAATAGCGGCACGGCGAGCAGCGGAAAGCTGTCGAGGCTGCTGAAAAGCGACGTCTGCAGGACGGAAAGAGGCAGCCCCGCGGTCGTGGCGACGCCGGCGATCGCCGTCAGCAAAAGAATGGCATAGACGGGGATGCCAAGGGCCAGCAGGACGACGGGCGCAATGAAATAGAGCAGTATTGTCATCATGGACCTTCGTCATTGGGGCGGATGGTCGGAGTCCTCGGCGGCCTTGCGGGATACCTGCCGCGCAATCAGGACGAGGATCGCCAGCAGGAACCCGAGGGGGATCGCGCCCTGGGGGATCGCCAGCGGTATCTTGGCGGCATCGCTGCGCTGGTCGAATTCGATGAGCTGCATGACGAGCGGGACCGATGCATAGACCAGCAGCAGGCCGATGGCCAGGCTGATGAGGTCGGAAAGGGCCAGGATGCCGCGGCGGATGCGGCGCGGCGCCACTCTCGCCAGGATGTCCATGTGGATGTGGGCGCCGTCCCAGCTCACGGCCGGCAATGCGAGAAATATGGATCCGATCATCAAGTACAGCATGATTTCCTCGCCCCAGGAAAATGGCGAGGAAAAGACATACCGCCCGATGACGTTGGCGATGTTGATGAGGACGATGATGACCAGCATCGCCGCCGCCAGGGTCTGCAATCGACGAACGGCCTTGCCGCACATGCCTTGCATTGCGTTCCGTATCATGGGGGGTCTCCGGCTGCAGGGATGGTGACGCTGTTTTTATCGATTGCGGTCGGCCGCGCGCAGCAGCATCTCGAAGAACGCCTTTTCCTCGGGCCGCTTCGCGGTGACTTTCTCGCCGATGGGCTTCATCATCGCCATGAGCCGCATCTTTTCATCGGCGGAAGGCTCGATGTATTTGCCGCCGGCGTCCAGCCAGACCTGGCGCTTGTGGGCGACGTCGTCCAGCGACCATTGATAGACGTCCCGGCTGGCTTGCTGGCCCGCCTCGGTCACGATCTTTTGCAGGTCGGGCGGCAGCTTGTCGTACCAGCTCTTGCTGATCACCGTCAGGTCGCTGATGACGGCGTGGCCGGTGTCGTATATGTATTTCGCGGCATCGTAGAATCGAAGGGCGGTAAAGACGGGCGTCGAGGACATGACGCCGTCCAGAGTGCCCTGCTGCATGGCGGGGATCACTTCGCCCAGCGACATCGGGATCGGAGTCCCCTTGAGCCTGCGGATCTGCTCCATCTGGATTTCCGAAGCCAGGACGCGGATTTTCTTGCCTTCGAGGTCCGTGAGGCTGGCGACGGGGGTATTCGTATTGAACGCCACCGGGCCCGACAGGAACAAGCCGATGCCGAGCAGGCCTTTCTTTGCGCCCAGGCCAAGGAATGCGGCATTGAATTCAGGATCTTGCAGCGTGCGGTTGGCGTGCTGCAAATCGTCGAACAAGCCGGGCGCGCTCAGGGCCTCGTAGCGGGCGTCGACTCCCGACAAGAATTCAGGCGGGCCGACGTAAGCCTGGATGGAACCGAACTGCGTGCCCTGGATCATGCTCGCGATATTGCCGAGCTGGCTCGCGGGGTAGAGTTCGACCTTGATCCGGCCGTTGGAATCTTTCTCGACCAGCTTGGCGTAGATCTTCATCCACTCGTTCTGGCTGTCGTTCAGCGTCGCGGTGCCTATTTTCATCACGATGGGCGCCGCTTGCGCGCGTGCGGGGGACGACATGACCGCGCCGCAGGCGGCGAGCGCGATGAAAGCCATGAAAAAACGCGCGGCGTGACGCCGCAGCCCGGGAATCCATTGCATACAACCTCCTCGTAGTAAGGAAACCCTTCGGGGCTTCCGATAGGTGCCGGCCACTGTTTGATGATGGACGTGCTTGTAGTATTTCTGTGAAACTTCACAAAAATGCTACAGATCGGCATGGCGGTTGTCAATCGAAATTTCGAACTGTCGTTTGAAACATCGGGCGCGGCGCCGATATTCATCAATATAGAGGCGCGGCACATTCACCCCGCGCGGCGCGTGGGGTGAATCCATCGGCGCCCCGCCCTCTGGCGGGCCGCCCTCTGGAGAGGAGCTGCCCTTTGGGGTGGAGCCGTCCCTCTTGCGGAGCCCCCTTGTCGCGGAGGCGGCGTCAGCCGTTGCTCAGGGCCAGTACCGGCTGTTGTGGCGGTGTGGGGGCGCGATCGCGCGATGTGTCGGGGGCGGCTTGGGGGCCGTCCTGCTGGAGTTTGAATATGGCGACCGATCGCGCCAGTTGCTCGGCCTGGCGGTCCATGCTTTCCGCCGCATTGGCGGCCTGCTGCACGAGCCCCGCGTTTTGCTGGGTGGCCTGGTCCATCTGCGTGATGGCGAGATTGATCTGTTCGATGCCTTGCGCCTGTTCGGAGGATGCCGCCGTGATCTCGCCCATGATGTCGGCCACGCTCTGGATGCTGCTGACGATTTCCCGCATGGTCGAGCCGGCTTCGTCGACCAGGCGCGTGCCCGAGCCCACTTTCGAAACCGAATCGTCGATGAGCTCCTTGATTTCCTTGGCGGCGGTGGCGCTGCGTTGCGCAAGGCGGCGCACTTCGGAGGCGACGACCGCGAAGCCCCGCCCATGCTCGCCGGCCTGCGCCGCCTCGATGGCTGCGTTCAGGGCCAGGATGTTCGTCTGGAACGCAATGCTATCGATCACGTTGATGATGTCGACGATCTTGCGGGAGGAATCATCGATCGAGCCCATGGTGTCGACGACCCGGGTGATGACTGCTCCCCCTTTGTTGGCGACCTCGGCGGCCTGGCCCGCCAGTTGGCTGGCCTGCTGCGAGTTGTCGGCGTTCTGCCTTGCGATCGAGGTGATCTGCTCCATCGAGGCGGCTGTTTCCTGCAGGGCGGCGGCTTGCTGCTCGGTACGCGACGACAGGTCGACATTGCCCGCGGCCACCTGGCCGGCGGCCGATGCCATGACTCGAGTGCCTTCGCGCACCTCGCCGACCACCCGGGCCAGGCTGTCGTTCATGCCCTTGAGGGCCTGCAGCAACTGTCCGGTCTCGTCCTTGCCGTGGGTCTCGATGCTGCTGGACAGGTCGCCGGCGGCGACGGTCCGCGCGACGCGGACCGCCGCGCTCAAGGGCCGGGTGATGCTGCGCGTGATCCACCAGGCAAAGCCGCAGGCCAGCACGATCGCCCCGCCGCACAGCGCGAGCATCAGGACCAGCCCGCGGCTGTACTGCTGGTGGACGTTGCCGCTGGCCTTGGCCATGAGCCCGTTGCCAAGCGTGACGATCTTCTCGACCTCTTGGATGTAGGTGGCCTGTGCGGGGATCAGCTTGTCGAGCATCAGGTGGGTGGCATCGGCGGTGCTGCCTTCGGCGACGAGGGCGATGAACTCGTCCTGCCCCTGCCGGTAGACCGCCTTGGCGGCGTTGATGCCTTCGATCACCTCGCGGCCATCCCCGGTATCCGACTGTGAAAACCGGGCCAGGTCCTCGTCGATTCTTTTGCGGCTGTCCTGGATGGTGGCGAGTTGCGCCCGGATGTCGGCTTCCCGGTCGAGCAGCAGGGCGTTGCGGATCGCCAGCGCGATGGCGTCGGCCTCGGTCTTGATCCGATTGGCCATGACGATCCGGGGATAGGCGTCGTATACGATGGAATCGGCGCTTTGCCGGGAGTTGGCCAGGCTGAAGATGCCCAGCGCGGTGACCGCGGCAAGGAGGAAAATGACCATGCCAAAGCCCAGCCACAAGCGCATTCCGACGCTCAAACTGAATCGTCTCATCCGATACTCCTATTGATGTGATTTTGGAGATCCTTGCCGCCCGCCACGCGACCCGCCGCGTCACTTGCCGGGCTGTTCATCGAAGCTGCTCTTGCGCTTGCGTTCGAGCAGTCCGCCGACGCCCATGCCCATCACGTCCTCGGGGGTGACCTCCAGGCCGACAGCCAGTCTTTGCAGGATCAGGTCCACACCGTTCTCGCGCACCGACCGGGCGCATCCCGGCAGCACCAGCACCGGGACATCCTGGAACCTGCCCAGCAGCATCATGTTGCCCGGCTCGACCGGCATCCCGAAATGGAGGACCTCGCCGCCGATCGAGGTCAGGGCGCCGGGGATCACGTCCTTGCGATCCTTGGTGACCGACGCCCCCGCGACCAGGATGAGGTCGCATCCGCTGGCGCGCGCCTTGTGGAATGCGTCGCGTATGGCGGCGTCCTCGTGCGCGCAGACGTGGATGAAGTCCAGGCTGCCGCGGACCGCGGCGAGGCGTTGCCGGGTGGCGTCGATGCTGCGGTCGATGACGTGCTGGACGACAAAGCTGGATTCGGTCAGCAGCAGCGCGGCGCGCTTGCCCAGGAACGGCCGCACCGACAGCGGCGGGTCGATCGCCGGCGCCAATGCCCCTATCGTCCGCAGCAGGTGCTGGGGGATGGCGAAGGGGATGATCTTGATGGTGGCCACGATGTCGCCCGGCTCGACGATCGACCAGGGCGGGATGGTGGCGATCGTCACGGCCTCGGAAACGAGATTGATGCGATTGATCGCGGCGGCGTCGATCACCAGCAGGCCGCGCTCTTGCGCATAGAGATTGCAGCGGGCGGTCTTGGCGGGATGCGGCTCGATGTTTGCGCCGAGGATCATCTCCGCCACGCGCAGGGCCGCCTGGTCCTCGGGGACGTCGCCCGCCTCGAGCCTGGCGCCCTGGATGGCGGACAGACCGTTTTCCCCCATGAGCGCCAGGTCGTCGCGGTTGAGGACCTGGCCCTTTTTGAAGGTCCTTTTGCCGCAGCGGATCATGTGGGCGTTATAGACGCCTTCGGCCTCGTCGAGCGGATGTTCGGCGAAGATCATGCGGCATACCTTTGCTGGATGATTTGCGCAAGAATGGACACCGCGATCTCGGCGGGCTCGCGTCCTCCGAGGTCCAGGCCGATGGGGGAGGCGATGCGGTCGACGAAGCCCTCGAGCCCCAGTTCGGCCATCCGCCGGACGCGTTTTTCGTGGGTCCGCCGGCTGCCCAGCGAGCCGATGTAAAAGGCGGGGCCCGACAGGATCATCGCCAGGGCGGCATCGTCGATTTTTGGATCGTGCGTGAGGGTGGCGATGGCCGTCGACTCGTCGACGCCCATCTGGGGCAGGACGTCGTCCGGCCAGCCGGCCACCAGCCGGACGCCCGGGATGTCGAACATCCGGGCAAAGGCCTGGCGCGGCTCGATGACGATCACCTCGAAATTGGCCATCCGGGCCATCGGCGCCAGGTACCGGGCGATATGGACGGCCCCGATGATGATCAGCCGGTAGGGCCGGGCGTAGATTCGTACGAAAATGCCGCCATCGGGGCCGAGGTGGGCGCAGCGCCTCTCGGCCAGCAGCTTTCTCATGCCGGCCCTGCCTTCGGCATCGAGGGGGAGGGGGCCGCTGACCCCGTCGGCCGACATCAGGCATTGCAGGCCGTCGCTCAAGCGCGTGGCGAGCGCGGCCGGCTTGTTTTCCAGAACCAGGCCCGAGAGCTGCCGAAAAAGGTCGTTTTGCATGGACTCGTACGGTGGCGATGCGGAATGTGGCGTAGATGCTCGTTCAATACAAAGCCTCGAGCCAGACATGCATCGATCCCCCGCAAGAGAGTCCGACCGCCCAGGATTCGTCGTTGGTGATGGAATAATCGAGGATCTTGGCTTGCCTCGTTTCGATGACGGACATGGCCTCGGTGATCACCGCGCCCTCGACGCAGCCGCCGGACAATGAGCCCACGAAATCCCCCGATTCGCAAATCGCCAGATGGCTGCCCAGGGGGCGGGGCGCCGAGCCCGATGCCTCGACGACGGTGGCCAGTGCCACGCGCCGCCCTTCGGCCTGCCATTCGCGGATCTGGCGAAAGAGCTCGACCAGGCTTGGATCCGTGGGGGCCAGGGGTTTTTGCGTGAGGGTTTCATCGGCCATGGTGGTCGTTCCTGGGAATGAGGAGCCTATATCTGCACGTCGTTGCCCGACGTCAGGTAGCGCTGGATGTTGGTGCGGAAGGATTCGATGTGCTTTTTGATGGCTTGGCCCGCGGCCTCGGGATCGGCGCGCTTGATGGCCTCGAGAATGTCGCGATGCTCGTATTTGACTTCGTTGTGGTGCAGCTGGTCTTTCAGCGAGATGAACCAGAAACGCAGCGACGAATCGTGCAGGGACCGCATGATGTCCACCAGCACGGGATTTCCGGTGGTGTAGGACAGGGCGTTGTGAAAATCGCGGTCGAGCGCCATGTGCACGGCCGTGTCGGCGTGGGCCTCATCGGTTTCGTAGCGATCCAGGATTCTTTCCATCCGCAGAATATCGGCCTTGGTGGCGCGCACGGCCGCCAATTGGGCGCAATACACCTCGTTGACGATGCGCACGTCGATGACGTTCATGACCTCGTCGATGCTGATCGTCTTGACGATATAGCCCTTGCGGGGAATCACTTTGACCAGGCGCTCGAGGACCAGGCGGTTGAGGGCCTCGTGCACGGGCGTGCGGCCAATGCCGATGGCTTCGCTGATCTGCGCCTTGTTCAGATATTCGCCGGGACGCAGCCGCAGGGTGATGATGTCGTTCTTGATCCGCTCGTAAGCCTGCACGTTGAGCGGCAAATTGCGCGATCCGGCCAGCGAGTCCTGCAGGGAATAGCCTGCATCGATCGGCTCGAGAGCCGTGTCTTTCAGTTGCTCGGCGTCGGGCGCGATGGTCGCTGCATTATGGTTCATACTCATTGCTTATATCTTCGAAGTAAATCGAATGGGACGAGCCGGGATCGGCGGTGATTTTCGATCCGGCCGGAGGGTGGAATAAAAGTCTTTTGTTCCATGGATATATTGACAGTTATCAATTATAAGCGGGGGCGACATGCGCAGTCGACCCCCGAGGATGCCGCTATGCGGCGGGTTTGTTGCCATTTTTTCGTTTTATTTCAACAACTTCCTGAACGGCGTGGACCATCCCCACATAGCCCGTGCAGCGGCAGATATGCCCGCTGAGCATCAGCCGGATTTCCTCCTCGGTGGGATTCGGATTGATTTCCAGGAAAGCCGAGGTCGACATGAGAATTCCCGGCGTGCAGTAGCCGCATTGCAATGCGTGATGCTTGCGAAAAGCCTTTTGCAGCTCGGAGAGCTCGCCGTCCTCGGACAGGCTTTTGACGGTGAGAACCTCGGCGCCGTCGATCTGGGCGGCGAAGGTCAGGCAGCCGCGGGCGACCTTGCCATCGATGCGGATGGTGCAGGCGCCGCAAACGCCGTGTTCGCAGCCCACGTGGATTTCGGTCAGGCCCAATTGCTCGCGCAGGAAGTCGGTCAGCAGCATGCGGGGCTCGGCGAATCCCGTGACCTTTTGGCCATTCAGCGTGAATGTGATGGCCTTGCGCTCGTCGGATTTTATTTGCAGCATTGTTGCGCCTCCAAGATGACTTTGCGGCCGAGTTTCCGGACCAACTGGCGTCTGTACTGGGCCGTGGCGTGCACGTCGTCCATGCCGTGGAGGTCCCAGGCGAATTCGTTCAGGGCTTCGTCGAGATCCTTGCCCGAGAGTGCGGGCCATTCGCGGACCGTGGGCTTGTCGGCCACGCCGCCCACGCCCATACGGATCCGGTCTTTCGTGGCCGCCACGGCGATCGCGCAGATGGCCAGGTCGCCGTGCCGCATGGTGACCTCGTCGAATGCATAGCCGGTACCCGGCCGGGCGACGGGGAAATGGACCGCGGTCACCATTTCGTCGGCTTGTTTGTCGGTGGTCATCAGGCCCACCTGGAAATCCTCGGCCTTGACGTTGCGGGTGCCGCGCGTGGAGGCAAGGGTGACGCTGCCATCCAGGACCGCCAGGCAAAGGGGCAGTTCGGAGCTGGGATCGCTGTGCGCGATGCTGCCGCCCACCGTGCCGCGGCTGCGGGTCTGGAAGTGGCCGATGTGCGGCATGCCCTTGGCGAGCAGGGGCGACAGGGCGGGGAGCCGGTCCCAGGCGAGGAGCCTGGCCTGCTGGGTGATTGCGCCGACCTCGATGGCCTGCTCGCCGGCCTTGATGTAGCCGAGCGATTCGATGTGCACGATGTCCATCAGGACGGCGGGCTCGACCAGCCTGAAATTCATCATGGCCACCAGCGACAGGCCGCCGGCGATGATGCGGACGTCGTCTTTTCGAGAGGAGAGGATGTCGAGCGCTTCTTCGAGGCGGGTCGGCCTGACATAATCGAATTTATGTGGTTTCATTTTGCGAGCCCCAGCAATTTCAGGATAACTTTCCACCACGAGGTTTTGGCCTTGGGCGCCGGCGTCGAGGATGACGGCTCTGGTGCGGGGGCTTCCATGGTGGAGCCCAGTCTTTCAAAGAATTGCTTCATCAGCACCCGCGTGGCGCCGTCGAGCATGCGCCCGCCGATGGCTGCCACCTTTCCGGAGATGTCGAAACCATATTCGTAATTGACTTGGGTGCCGCCGTCGACGGCCGCCAGCGAAATATTGCCTACGCCTTCGGAGGAGCCCAGCGGACCGTCGAGGGCGCCCTGGATGATGGCGGATTTGGGGGCTTGCAGATTGCTGAGCGAGACCTTGGCCTTGAAGCGCCCCTTGACCACGCCGACGCCCAGCGTGATCGAGGCGTCGTAGGTGTTGGGGCCGACGAGGGCGACGCTGTGGCATCCCGGGACGACGCGTTTCAGCATTTCCGGGTCGATCAGGGCCTGCCAGACGGCACGCGGGGGGGCGGGCACGAACGCCGAGCCCCTGCCCTGCACCGAGCGATCGGCGATGTTGGCCGCCGCCGGCGCCTCGGCTTTCTTGGGCGGCGCGGGCTCGTCGCCTTGGAGCAGCCCGGCGAGTTTCGACGGGGTGAGCGGCAGGCGGAGGTCCTTCAGCCCCGTGGCGTCGGCGATTGCGTTGGCGATGCACACCGGCGTGCTCATGCAGTTGCTCTCGGCGATGCCTTTGGCGCCCAGGGGCGTGAAGGGCGAAGGCGACTCGAAGTGCAGTATTTGGGGTTCCGGCACCTCGGGGGCGGTGGGGCAAAGGTAGTCGGCGAAGGTGCCGGACAGGAAACTGCCGTCCTCCTTGTAGACGAATTCCTCGAACAGCGCGGCGCCCAGGCCCCAGGCGAATGCGCCGTAGACCTGTCCCTTGGCCAGCAGGGGGTTCAGGAGCTTGCCGGAATCGTGCATGGTGACGTAGCGGTCGATCCGGATCCGTCCGGTGTCGCGATCCACCTCGACGCCGCAGAAGTCGAACACGAAGCTGTAGGTCAGCGAGGTGTTGATCTGGTCGGCATCGTTGGGGGGCTCCAGCTCGGGGGGCGACCAGGCGCCGGTCTCGGAAAGGCCGGGCGCCATGCCGGGCGGCAGCTCGCTGGGCGACCAGTGCGCGGTACCGGCCACGCGGGACAGCCGGATGCCGACTTGCGGATTGTCCTTTTGAAAGACCTTGCCCTCGGCGAGCTCGAGCGTGTCTTCGGGCACCTTCAGCAGGTGCGCCGCGATCTTCAGTAGTTTTTCACGCAGCCGACAGGCGGCGAAAAAGGCCGAGGACGTCGTTGCCGAGCTGAAGCGGCTGGAGTAGTTGCCCTGGGCGATCGACCATGGATCGCGCTGCGTGTCGCGCTCCATGTTGGCGACGATGTCCTGGGGCCGCACCCCGAGCTGGTCGGCGATGATCTGGCTCAGCACCGTGGCGTGGCCCTGGCCCTGGGGCAGGCTGTCGGCGGTGACCGAGACGTTTCCGAGGGGATCGATGTTGATGGTGCAGTACGCGACGTTGCCGCCCTTGGGCCCGGATTTCTTTCGCTCGTCGACCGGATTGATCGTGCTGAGGTAGCCCATGTTGGACTGCGCCGGCTCGACGATGGCGGCAAAGCCGATGCCGTACAGCCGGCCTTCGGCGCGCGCCTTGTCGCGGCGGGCCCGCAGCTCTGCGAGGCGTCCGTCTTTCTCGGCGATCGCGACGGCGGCCTGATAGTCGCCCGAATCCAGCAGGGCGCCGGCGGGCGCCCGGTAGGGGAAAGAGCCGGCCGGCACCAGGTTTTTCTTGATGAGCTCGAGGTGGTCCATGCCCAGCTCGACGGCGACGCGCTGGATCAGGCGCTCGATGCCGTAGTACATCTGCGGGCCGCCAAAGCCGCGCACCATGCCCGAGGGGGTCTTGTTGGTGACCACCAGCCGGTTGGTGATGGCGATGTTTTTCACCCCATAGGCGCCGGTCATGATCCCGTGCTGCCGGTACAGCGGGCCGGGCATCGGCGGACGCAGGTAGGCGCCGTAGTCGTCGAGCTGTTCGAATCGGAAGCCGAGAATAGTGCCGTCGTTCTTGACGGCGGCCTGGCCGCGGATGACGCGATTGGGCGCCGCGATGGCCGCGGTCAGGTGCTCGAGGCGGTCCTCGATCCAGCGCACGGGCCGGCCGACCCGCTTGGAGGCGATGCACATCAGCACCACGTAGGGGAAGATCGCCTGCTTGATGCCGAAGCCGCCGCCCATATAGGCGGGCGAGCGCATCCGCAACTGGGTGCCCTTGACCCGCAGGGCCTTGGACATGACCGGGTGGACGGTGAAAGGCCCCTGGAAATTGGACTGCACGTCGTAGGTCTTTTCATCATGGCGGTATTCCGCGACGACGACGTAGCCTTCCATCGGCGTTTGCGAATTGCGCGGATAGTCGACGGTGAGTTCCACGATCTTGTCGGCCTCGGCGAAGGCCTTGTCTGGATCGCCGTAGCTGAAATGGCGTTCCGACACGACGTTCGTGCCGCAATCGGGGTGCACCAGCGGCGCGCCTTCCTTGGCGGCGTCCTGGGGAAAGACGGCCGCCGGCAGCGGCTTGTATTCGACTTTGATGTGCTCCAGGGCGTCTTCGGCCAGGTAGCGGTCGGTCGCCACGACCAGGGCCACCGATTCGCCGACGAAGCGCACGCGATCGATGGCCAGCGACCATTGATCCATGGGCTTGCGCAGCACGATCAGGAACGGGTCCGATTCCTCCTTGATTTCTCGGCCGGTCAGGACTGCGACGACACCGGGCTGCCGCAGTGCGGCGGAGGTGTCGATGGCGACGATCTCGGCGTGCGCATGGGGCGAACGCAGTATGGCTGCGTGCAGCGTACCCTCGCGCGTCGGCATGTCAGCCGTGAAGATGGCCTGTCCCGTCAGCAATTGGGGGTCTTCGACCCGCTCAATCGCTTTGCCGACGAACTTGCCTTTATTGGCGACCTCGTTCATCAAACGATTCCCCTCAATGGATTGGGTAATAAAAAATATCTGGCTGCTTGTCTAAGTAAAACTCGTGTGATATTCTGCGTTCCAGTGAAATTTCTGTAATGTTTTACAAGTATGCGGCCTCGTGCCGATGCTGTCAAGATGCTTAGAGGCGTCTTCCAAAGAACTGAAATACATGGAGCAGACAAATGAGCAATGCCTCGATGAGGAGCCACACCGTGTGGCTCGATCAGGATGATGTCCACGCGCCGATGCGGTTCGCCGACGTGTTCAACGCGGCGGTGGCCTTCATCGACCGGCACGTCGAGGAAGGGCGCGGCGAGAAGCTCGCCCTGTTGGCCGGCGACAGAAAGATCACGTACGCGCAACTCGCGGAAAACGCCGCGCGTTGCGGCAACGTGCTGAAGGACCTGGGCCTGTCGCGAGGTGATCGGGTCCTCATGGCATCGGTGGACACGCCCGAGTTCTTTTATGTGTTTTGGGGGGCGGTGAAGGCCGGCCTCGTGGCCGTGCCGGTGAACACGCAACTCAAGGATCCCGAGTATCGCGTCCTGATCGAGGATTCGGGCTGTGCGGCCATCTATGTCGATTGCTCGCAAGAGCCCGTGGCGGCGGCCCGGGCATGCGGCATGGACGTTTCGCGCGTCCTGTCCAAGGACGGTGTCCTCGCCCGGATGCGCGAGGCCTCGCCGGAACTCGCGCCGGCCGAAACGTCCGGCAATGACGATTGCTTCTGGCTGTATTCCTCGGGTTCGACCGGCAGGCCCAAGGGGGCCGTGCACGTGCACAAGGACATGGCGGTCACCAGCACGCGCTATGGCGCCAACACCATGGGCGTCCGCAGCGACGACGTGGTGTTCTGCGCCAGCAAGCTGTTTTTCTCCTATGGTTTCGGCGGGGGAATGACTTTCCCGCTCTGGGTGGGCGCCACCATCGTGCTGTGCGACGAGCTGCCTTCGGCGGAAATGGCCTTCCGGATGATCGAGACCTATCGTCCCACCGTGTATTTCGGCATGCCCACGCTGTATCGCAACCAGTTGCAGCTCGCCGAGACCCGGTCCGTGGACATGTCCTCCATCCGCCTGGTGCCCTCGGCGGGCGAGCAATTGCCGGAGGCCGTATTCCACAAGTGGAAGGAAAGATTCGGCGTGCCGATCCTCGATGGCATCGGTTCATCGGAGGTGCTGCACGTGTTCATCAGCAACCGGCCGGACGATATAAGGCCGGGGACTTCCGGGCGGCCGGTGGTGGGTTACGAGGTCAAGATCGTCGGGGAAAATGGCCAGACGCTGGGGCCCAACGAGATCGGGGTGCTGATGGTCAAGGGGCAGTCGCTCGCCCGCTGCTATTGGAACAATCCCGAGAAGACCGCCTCGACGATGCTGGGCGAGTGGCTGAACACCGGCGATATGTATTATTACGACGAGGACAACTACTACGTCAGCGTGGGCCGGGCGGACGACATGATCAAAGTGGGCGGCATGTGGTGTTCGCCGAACGAGATCGAGAACGCCCTGATTTCGCATCCCAAGGTGGCCGAGGCCGCGGTCATCGGGCAAAAGGACGACGACGGCCTGCTCAAGCCCGCCGCCTTCATCGTGCTGCATGACAGGAATGACGCCAACGACGCCATCAAAGAGGAACTCAAGCAGTTCTGCAAGGAAAAGCTGGCACGTTACAAGTATCCGCGCTGGTTCACCTTCATGGATCAGTTGCCCAAGACCGGCACGGGCAAGCTGCAGCGCTTCCGGCTGCATTCCATGCCGCGGGATGCCCAGGCTTCGGGGTATGTCGCGCAGGGTGCCGCGGTACGGGCCGACGCGCTGCGGGTCGATGCGGTATAGGTGAATTTGGCACGGGCTGCGGATCGGTGCCGCGCAAATTTATAATGGGGTCGTTCGATTGCCGTCCGGCCCCTTTTTTATTACCGCCTGGTCCCCACGTCGCCATGTCCGAAACCTTCCCCCTGCGGCGCAGCCATCCCGACGAACTGCTGGTCGGCCTCGTCTCCGTATCCGATCGCGCCTCGTCCGGCGCCTACGAGGACCAGGGGATCCCCGCCCTCGAGGGCTGGCTGCGGCGCGCCCTCACGCGCGCTCCGCAGGTCGTCGCGCGCCTCATCCCCGATGAGCGCGAGCGGATCGCCGCCACGCTGCGCGAACTCGTCGACGAGGCCCACTGCGACCTCGTCCTCACCACCGGCGGCACGGGTCCCGCCCGCCGCGACGTCACCCCCGAGGCCACCCTCGACGTGGCGACCCGGGAAATGCCGGGCTTTGCCGAGCAGATGCGCCAGGTCAGCCTGCGCTTCGTCCCCACCGCCATCCTGTCGCGCCAGGTCGCCGTGATCCGCGAGCTGCCCGACCACGCCGCCCTGATCATCAATCTGCCCGGACAGCCCAAGGCCATCCAGGAAACCCTCGAGGGCCTGCGCGGCCCGGACGGGACGGTGCAGATGGCGGGGATCTTCGCCGCCGTGCCGTATTGCCTGGACCTGATCGGCGGGCCGTACGTGGAAACGCAGGAGGCCGTCGTCCAGGCCTTCCGGCCCAAGTCCGCGCGCCGCTGATTCAGGCACATCGCCCATCGAGGCATGACGTGGAGCCGCCCGGCGCCCTCCGGGGGTGCCCGATGATGCATTGCCGCCTCAGGCCTCCGGCAGCCCCGCCTTTCGCAGTCCCTCCGCCAGGGTGGCGAGATCCCCGGGGCGGTGGATCGGCAGCCAGCCGGTGAGCCCGGACAGGCGCAGCGCGGGATCGAGCGCGCGCACGTGGTCCAGGGCGCGCCGCGCCTCGGCCGGCCTGCCGGCCAGCGCGTGGCTGGCCGCGAGGATGGCGGCCGCGAGCAGGAAACTCGGCAGTACCCGCGAGGCCTTGCCTGCCCATGACGCCGCGTCGTCGAAGCGTCCCTCGAACAAATGCGCCGTCGCCATTCCCGCCTGCATCCGGTAGAGCTCGGGATCGAGGGGGCTGAAGCGCATGGCGCGTGTGAAATGCTCTATGGCCGCGCTGGTCTCGCCGTGCCAGAGCCGCAGGAACGCGCCCAGGAACCATGCCGCCGCGAGGTTCTGGTTGAGCATGAGCGCCCTGTCCAGCAGGGTGATGCCGCCCTGGAGGTCGCCGGCGAGATGGCCGAGGGCGTGGCCGCTCCGGGTGAGGGCGACCGCGTCGCCGCGGCCCAGGTCCACAGCGCAGCGGGCCAGCCGCGCGCCTTCCGCAGCCTCGCGCTCGGGGTCCCTCATCCAGCCGTTGACCTTGCGCCAGCAATGGCACCATGCCGCCATCGCGTAGGCCGACGCGAACTCGGGATCGGCCGCGATCGCCGCGTGGAAGAGCGGCAGCGCCTGGTCGATGGTGTCCGCCGAGCCATGATGCACGCGGGCCATGCCGCGCAGGTAGTAGTCATAGGCGCCGAGGCTTTCGGTGGGCTTGCGCCGCGCGCGCTCGATCTCCGCCCGCTCGAGCTGCGGGGCGATCGCGCCCACCACGCTCTCGGTGAGCCGGTCCTGCAGTTCGAAGATATCCCCCAGGATGCCCTCGTAGCGGCCCGCCCAGTGGTGGGCTCCGGTGCCCGCGTCGACCAGTTGGCCGGTGATGCGTACGCGGTTTCCCGCCCTGCGCCAGCTCCCTTCCAGGACGTAGCGGACGCCCAGCTCGCGGCCCACCTGCTTCACGTCCACGACGTGCGCCTTGTAGGCGAAGCTCGAGTTGCGCGCGACGACGAACAGCCAGCGGTACTGGGACAGCGCGGCGATGATGTCCTCCACCACGCCGTCGGCCAGGTAGTCCTGCTCCGGGTCCGTGCCGAGGTTCACGAAGGGCAGCACCGCGATGGACGGTTTCGTCGGCAGGGCCGGTGCGGCCGCGACCTCGGCGGCCTCGGGGCGCGGCGGCCCGCCGGACGGCCCGGCCGGCACGGCGGACCTCATGCCGAAGGCGGGGCCCCGCATATCGGATGAGGTGGACTGCGGGCCGGATGCGGCTCCCTGCGTGGATGGGCCGCCCTGCGCCCCGTGTGCGGCGGCCCGCGCCGGGGCGGGTGCTTCGTCTTCCGCCGTGTCGGCGATGAAACGGAATCCCTTGCGGGCGATCGTCCGGATGATGTGCTGCCGCCGGCCGTCGTCGCCGACCGCCTTGCGCGCCGCGTTGATGTGGCTCGCCAGGGTCGACTCGGACACGATCCGGCCGGTCCAGATTTCGCGGATGAGCTCGTCCCGATCGACCACCCGGTCGCGATGTCGCGCCAGGTGGACCAGCAGGTCGAAGACCTGCGGCGCGACGGGAACCTCCCGGGACGCCCGAAAGAGTTCTCTCCGGTCCACGTCCAGCACGCAATCGTCAAACACGAATCGCATTCGGGGCTCCTCGTCCGCCCGCGCCGCCCAGATGGGCGCCTGGATGGATTTCCAAGACGAATCCAATGGAAACGCAAGACGCCGGCAAAGCGCCGCGCCCAGCCGATCAGCATACTGCATCCATCGACCGCGGCAATGGAAATGGTCGACAGTCAACCCAGGAGCAAAACATGAAAATAGTCGTCATTGGCGGCACCGGCCTGATCGGGTCGAACGTCGTCCGCAGGCTGCGCGAGGCCGGGCACGAGGCGCTGGCCGCCTCGCCCGGCACCGGCGTGGACACCCTCACCGGAGAGGGGCTGGAGCAGGCGCTGGCGGGCGCCCAGGTCGTCGTCGACGTGGCGAACTCGCCCTCGTTCGAGGATCGGGCCGTACTGGAATTCTTCGAGACCTCGGGCCGCAATCTGCTCGCCGCCGAGACCCATGCCGGCGTCGAACACCACCTGGCGCTGTCGGTGGTGGGCACGGACCGCCTGACGGACAGCGGCTACTTTCGCGCCAAGGCCGCGCAGGAGCGCCTGATCGAGGCATCGAGGACGCCCTACACCATCCTGCGCTCGACGCAGTTCTTTGAATTCATCGGCGGCATCATCGAATCGGGAGCCGACGGCGGCACGATCCGCTTGTCTCCCGCTCTCGTGCAGCCCATCGCCGCCGATGACGTCTCGGCCGCGCTGGCCGATCTCGCCGTCGGCACGCCGGTCAACGGCATCGTCGAGGTCGCCGGCCCCGACCGCTTTCCGCTCGACGAACTCGCCCGCAAATACCTGGCCGCGCGCGCCGACGGGCGGCAGGTGGTCGCCGACATCCATGCGCGCTATTTCGGCAGTGAACTGGACGACCGGTCCCTGGTCCCCGGCGACGGGCCGCGCCTCGGCCCGACGCGCTTTCTCAATTGGCTCAGCCGCCCGGCGCGGCACTGAGCACGGCCGGCCCGCCGGCTTTCCTTTTTTTCACGAATGGAGGTGTCATCATGACCCAACGCATCGACTATCAACAGCAATCCCCCGAACTGTTCCGGAAATTCGTCGATTTCAGCCTGGCGCTCAGGCAGTCCTCGATCGAGCAGCCGATCCGTGACCTCGTGGACATCCGAGCCTCGCAGATCAACGGCTGCGCGTTTTGCCTGGACATGCACGTCAAGGAAGCCACGATCCACGGCGAGCGGCCCTTGCGGCTGCATCACCTCGCCGCCTGGCGCGAATCCACGCTGTTCAGCCCCCGCGAGCGCGCCGCCCTGGCGTGGACCGAGATCCTGACCCGGATCCCGGAGCAGGGCGTGCCCGACGAGGTCTACGAGCGCGTGCGCACGCAACTGTCCGAACAGGAGCTCTCGGACCTGACCTTCCTGGTGATGTCGATCAACGCCTGGAACCGCGTCAATATCGGTTTCCGGATCGTGCCCGGGACCTACGACAAGGCGTTCGGCGTGGACAGGTCCGGCTTGTCCTGATGTTCAGGCGTTCGACAGCTCGACGCGGTTTCGTCCCGCATGCTTTGCTTTGTAGAGGGTGATGTCGGCCCGATTGATCATCTTCACGACATCATCGTTCGGCACGAAGTTCGTGACGCCGAAGCTCGCGCTCATTTTCCCGACGGTCGGGAACTCGTGGGCCTCGATCTCGCCGCGCAGCTTTTCCGCCAGGCGGGCCGCGTCGTTCAAGCCGGCATTCGGCACGATGATCAGGAATTCCTCTCCGCCCCAGCGCCCTACCGTATCGGTGGCGCGCGTACAGGCCGCGAGGATCCTGCCGATGTTCACCAGCACCTCGTCGCCGACGAGATGGCCATGTACGTCGTTGACCTGCTTGAAGTGGTCCAGATCCAGCAGGATGATCGAGAAGGGCGTGGCATAGCGCAGCGCCCGCTGCAAATTCTCCTCGAGCACATGATCCAATTGAATCCGGTTGACCAACTGGGTCAGGCGATCCGTCCGGGAGAGCTCGGTGATTTCCCGATTGGAGGCTTCGAGCTCCGCGGTGACAGTGTCGATGAAGCGCATCAGGCGCGAGACGACACGAGTATGCTTGTGCGCATACGGATCATGACCATGGGTTTCCGTCTCGGATCGCAGCGCCAGCGCCTGGTCCGAGCCGACGCCGGATGCCCCTTCGCGTAATCCGACCGCGACCATGGTCGAATTCAGCAGACTGGGTTTGCCGGACGAGAAGAACTCTCCATAGGTATAAAAACCGAAGGTCGGCGCCAGGTCTTCGAAGGGCAGGGTTTCCAGATCGACATCGTTCTGCATCAAGAAGCGGCGGCATCCACAGGTGTACAGGAATATCGCCTGCGGAGAAAAATCGGCCATGGATCGATGGATATGCAAGGCATCACTGATGATCAGATCCATATCGCCGTATCCGATGCGGAAATGCTCGCCCTCCTGGATGTCGGCGATGAATTTCAACGCTCCGTCGCCAGTTGCCGCGATCGGCACCCTTGCCAACAGCTCGCCCGACCGCTCCACGAGGAACGGGAACTCCAATGCATTCAGGAAGAAATTCTCGTCGTTCGGGATGTTGAGATAGCGCCGGTAGACATCGAAGGCAGGCCTGCCGTCGACCGTCTTCACCAGCAGTCGATCGACCCCGGTCACCTGCATCGACCTGCTCAGAGGCCTCCAGCCGAGATAAGTCCTCGACTCGACGTGCAGGTCGTCTCCGGCGAGCACCACCGCCACCGCGCCTTGCGAATATTGCTCGTCGCCGGTAAATACCAGCGAGTGGGCCATGGCGGCATAATCGCCGGCACCCCCACCGAAAATTGGAATCCTGCCCGCAGTGGATTCGATGCCTTGCAACAGGGCGCCGGCATCGATGCTCAACGGGGTCGCCAGCAGAATGACGCCCGCGATGTTTCCCGCGCATCGGCCGATGCGCGTCCCCAGCTCGGCGCCCACCTGGCGTGCATCCGCATCCTCGCAAGACATCGCCATCACGGAGAGCGTTGAACTCTCGAAGCACGTGATCCCCACCACCGTGCTGCCCGTCAGCAAACGTCCCTCGTATACCTCGCCAACCGTGGTCGCACCCACCACCGTCGCCGACGGAAGCCTGGCACCGACCAGCGCCGCAACCGCCCGCAAATGCCCTGCGCTGGTGTCCGCCGAGAAAATCTGAACCAGTATGGAGGAGGAAGCCGAAACGATGCCCAGAAGCTTTCCGTCGCCGAGCAACGCCTCCAGCGCCTCCTGATCCGTGTAGCGGTGAGAGATGTGGGTGATCATCGCATGTCCGGGCTGTTGCGGGCAGTGTACTGCATTGCACCGAGCCTCCGGCTACAACGAATATTTCTGATTTAAACCGGCGTGCCGTAAACACAGCCTTTATTTTTGCCCGCACGTCGTCTCGGATTGCTTCTGCACTTGCTCCATCATGGGGGCCAAGGACGGTCGTCGTTGGAATTACAGTTTTACCTCCACTGCTGTTGCTATGGGCGCGGTAGAGCCCAAGCTTCTCAAGGTCTCCTTTAAACATCCCAATTACAAATGGACGACACATCACAGACTAAGGATGGTCGACTAAATGGATTGACTCTAGTCATGTTCATTGGGATTGGCTTGCCCATTAACCCTCCGCTGTCTTTTTAGATTGGCTACTGGCATGTTGTCCTGCCAAACTGTGCGGGTTTCACCTCCCCACCCGCCTACCTCCTGACGTACCGCTTGCTTCCAGTGCTGGTGATGCAGTACCGCCCGCCACGGGGTCCGGTGCAGTAGCTTTTACTCGAGCACGAGCATCCAGCACTCGGCACAGTGGACTCTTTCGGTGCGGGTGCCATTCGGCCGTTGCCACCCAGATAGGCTGCACCCTTCGCTACGGCCGCCACATGCTCGAGGCCCAGGTGCGCCTGATCGGGAACTTTCTGTCGGGTGCCTCCCGACGCCTGGCCGCGTCCGGAGGGGGTGCCGCGTTCCCTCGGCGGCGCGCAAGCCTTCCAGTGTTCGCCGGGCGGCGGGGAGCGTTCGGCCGGCACTGAGGGGGGACGGCCGGCGCTGGGGGGGCGGCCGGCGCTGAGGGGGCGGCCGGCGCTGAGGGGGGCCTACCCGCGCAGATCTTCGGCCGTGAGCGAGTGCGCGAGCGTGAACTGTTCGGCGGTGTGGTCGCAGGCGCCGTGTTCGTCGAATCGCGCGCTGCTCAGCGCGTTCGCGGCCGCGTGCAGGGTGCGCTGCGGATCGTAGCCGCTCACGATGACCACGTGGTCCAGGCCGGCGTCCTGGCTGCGGATGCGCTGCTCCGCCGTGATGTCCGGCGTGAGCGCCGACCGAAAGAGGCTGGCGGCGGCGAGGCCGGGCTCGGCGCTGAGCCCGGGCAGCGCTTCGCGGACCAGCCATTGGTTCAGGGATGCCTCGGCGCCGGCGCGCGGCGAGAATCTCGCCACGTGCGCGCTGCTGCCCATGCCGTGGCCCGCCGAGAACTCCAGGGCGCAGAATCCCCGCCGCATGTTGCGGTAGTGCGGCATCATCTTGGCCGTCCAGGGGGTCGGGTCGTTCAGGCGCTCGAGGTAGGGGGCCGATTTCAGGACGGTAATGTCGGAGACTTCGTAGATCACCAGGTATCCCGCCTCGCGGGAGGCGGAGACCCAGCGGCTGCCCCGGAGGAATCCGGGGATCGAGAGTCTCTCGATCAAATGCTCGTGTGTGTGCCAGTGGTCGTGTTCGGCCCTGGCGTCCGGCGTGACGTCGAACGACAGGATCATGGCGGCGTGGCTCAGTGGTCTCATGGCGGTATCCTCGTTTCAATGGCGGGACAGAATCCTCCCGAGGAAGGCCTGGGTGCGCTTGTGGGCGCGGCAAATAATTCCTCGGGCGGCGCTCCTCGATGATCTCGCCGTCCGCCATGAGGGTCACCCGGTCGGCCACGGCGCGTGCAAGGCCCATTTCATGGGTCACGCAGATCATGGTGGTGCCGTCCTGTGGAAGATGTCCGAGCCAATATACCGAGGGCGATATACGTCAACAAGGGCGCTGCGTGTCAATGTGTGCGCTGTACGCACAACCAATGCTTCCAGCGCCGGTCTGTTCGCAGGCCCCGGGCGGAGTGCGTCGAATAGAATACGGGCTGTCGATCGTCTCCATCGGGACTCGCAGCGATGGGGCCGGTTCGGCCCGCCCTTGGTTCCGGAGGCAACGATGACGCGGCGTGCAGTCAAGAAGGATGGACATTCGCCGGCCCGCGATCCCGCGAGGGATGAGGCGCCGGTCCATGCGGATCCCAATACGCTGTCATTGGCCGCGATCGAGGAATTCAGCGAGGATCCGAATTTCGTCACGTCCCTCGCGCGCGGGCTTTCCGTGCTGCTCGCGCTGTCGGACAAGCGCCGCCACCTCTCGATCGCGCAGGTCAGCTATTGCACCGGGATCCCGCGCGCGGCCGTGCGCCGCAGCCTGTTGACCCTGTCGATGCTGGGCTTCGCCGCCACGGACGACTCCAACCATTTCTACCTGCGCCCGCGCGTATTGTCGTTCGGGCATGGCTATCTGTCGGCCTCGCCGATCGCGGTGCTGTCGCAGCCGATCCTGGACAGGCTCAGCGAGACGATCGACCAGGCGTGCTCACTCGCGGTCATGGACGGCGACGACATCGTCTACCTCGCCCGCTCGACCTCGTCGCGCATCATGTCGCCTCTGCTCGGCGTGGGGCGCCGCCAGTCGGCGTATTGCACCTCCTCGGGGCAGGTGCTGCTGGCGCAATTGCCGCCGACGCGGCTCGAGGCCTACCTGGCGCGCGTGCGCATGATTCCCCTGACGCCCTACACCATCGGCTCGGTGCAGGAGCTGCGCGAGCAGATCGAGCGTGCGCGCGAGGTGGGATACGCCTTCGTCAGCCAGCAGACCTTGCTGAACCTGTGCTCGCTGGCGGTCCCGGTCTGCGACATCCGGGGCGATTACGTGGGGGGCATCAATGTGATCCGCCACGGCAAGCCCCTGTCCCGCCACGAGATGGCCGCGCGCTACCTCGAGCCCCTGCAGGCCGCCGCCCGCGAACTGGGAACCTTGCTGGTGTAGCGCGGCATGGCATTCTTAACCGGGCGTATAGCGCACACATTGTCGCTATACGCCCTACCCAAGGCGAAAGGCCGATCGTATAGTGCATCCAGCCTCGTCTTCATTCGCTTCTGCAAGGGAATCGGCCATGATGTTCCCCCATCTTTTCTCCCCCGGGCGTATCGGAACCATGGAGGTGCGCAATCGCATCATCGCCTCGCCCATGGAACGCAACTACTGTACGGCCGAGGGCCGGGTCACCCAGCGCTATGTCGACTTCCTGGAGGCGCGCTCGCGCGGCGGCGTCGGCCTGATGTACACGGAGGCGACCTACGTCGATCCCCGGGGACGCGGGCGGCAGTTGCAGATGGGCATCTATTCCGATGAACTGATTCCCGACCTGGCGCGGCTGGTCGAAGCGGTGCACCGGCACGGGGCGCGCATCGGCCCCGAGCTGCATTACGGCGGCCGGGTCGTCGATCCGGGCGTCAGCGGCCTCCAGTCCTGGGCCCCGTCGGTGGTTCCCTACGTCGGGGCCGGCAGTGTGCCGCCGCACGCCATGGAGCTGGACGAGATCGCCGACATCGTCGAGAAATACGGGGCCGGCGCGCGCCGCGCCCGCGAGGCCGGCTTCGATTTCATCGGCATCCATGGCGCGCACGGCTATCTGCTCAGCCAGTTCCTCTCGCCCTTCACCAACAAGCGCCAGGACGAATATGGCGGCGACCTGCAAGGGCGGCTCAGGTTTCCCCTCGAGGTGATCGCGGCCGTGCGCCGCGCGATCGGCCCGGATGTCCCCATCCTCTACCGGATGAGCGGCGACGAGCGCATCGAGGGCGGGCTCACCAATGATGATATGTGCGAGGTCGCCCCGTACCTGCAGGATGCGGGCGTGGATCTGATCGACGTGTCGGCCGGCATCTACGAGAGCAACCAGTGGATCACGCAGCCCATGGAAATGCCGCAAGGGGTGCTGGTGCCCATCGCGCGCAAGATCCGGCCCCACGTCGGCATTCCCATGAGCGTGTCGGGGCGCATCACGGATCCCAGCGTGGCCGAGAGCATCCTCGCCGCCGGCGTGACGGATTTCGTCACCCTCGGGCGGGCCATGCATGCCGATCCCGAGTTTCCGAACAAGGCCCGCGAGGGGCGCCTCGACGAGATCTGCACCTGTATCGGCTGCAACCAGGGGTGCAGCGATCGGCATGCGGTGGGCAAGCCTATCCTGTGCCTGGTCAATACCGCGACCGGGCAGGAGCGGAAATACGCCATCCGCCGCTCGCCGGAGAGCAAGCGCGTCCTCGTCGTGGGGGCCGGGCCCGCGGGCCTGGAATGCGCCCGGATCGCCGCCCTGCGCGGCCACCAGGTGACGATCTTCGACCGGAACAGCGAGCCGGGGGGCCAGATCCTGCTGAACCGGGTGGTGCCGGGGCGCGAGGAAATGGCCGGGCACATCCCCTGGCTGAGCACCGCGGTCGGCCGCGCGGGGGCGCGGATCGAGCTGGGCGTGGAGGTGACCGAGGACCTCGTGCGGCGCGAGCGCCCCGACGTCGTGGTGCTGGCGACAGGCGCCACCCTGGGCATTCCGCAGATCCCCGGCATCCTCGACAGCCCGGTCGTCGACGGCTACGACGTGCTGCGCCGCCCGATCGCGGCCAAGGGCCGCGCGCTGGTGATCGGCGGCGGGATCCGGGGCGTGGGCATCGCCCGGGTGCTGGCGGCCAAGGGCATGGAGATCGTGCTGGCGGAGGCCGGCCCCGAGCTGGTGGGCGACATCGGCATGCGGTCGCGGGCGATCCAGGCGGGCGCACTGGCGGCCCTGCCCAAGGCCAGCGTGCACCTGAGGACGACGGTGGAGGCGCTTGGCGCCGACGAGGCCTGGCTCTGGGAGGCCACAGGCAAGCAATGGCGGGTGGGCGACATCGGCCTGGTCATCCCGGTGCGGCCGCTGCTGCCGGTCATGGACCTGGCGGCGCTGACCGACCGCCTGGAGGGCGTCTCCGTCCACCTCGTCGGCGACTGCCTGCAGCCGCGCAATGCCATGAGCGCCATTCATGAGGCCGCGGCCCTGGCGCATCGGCTTTGATCGGTCCTTACCCCCCTTGTTGCATGGAATGTCGAAATGGCACGCATCGTTTCCCTGGATCATCTCACCGTATTCGAGCTCACGCCGCCCGAGCTCGTCACCGTGGCCGCGCAGACCGGCTTCCAGCACGTGGGGGTGCGGCTCAATCCCGCGGCGCCCGGCGAGCATCGGCATCCCATGATCGGGGACACGCCCATGCGCCGGGAGACCCTGCGACGCATGGGCGAGCTCGGCGTGGCCGTGTTCGACGTCGGGGTGTTCAGGCTCGAGCGGACGGTCGATGTCCGCGACTTCGAGCCGGTGTTCGAGAGCGCGGCCCGGCTGGGCGCGCGGCACGCATTGGTCGGCGTCGCCGAGCCCGACGAGCAGGCGGGCGCCGATCTGTTTGCGAGCCTGTGCGAGCTCGGCCGCGGCTATTCCCTGCTGATGAACCTGGAATTCCTGCCCTGGTCGGGCGTGCCGACGCTGGCGCAGGCGCAGCGCATCGTGCAACTGGCCGGCCAGCCCGAGGGCAGGGTGCTGATCGATGCGATCCACCTGGACCGGGTGGGCGAGGGCGCGGCGGACGTCGCCGCGGCGTCTCCGGCCTTGCTGGCGTACGCCCAGATCTGCGATGCCCGCAGCCCACGGCCGGTCGATTTCGAGACGATGATCTACCAGGCGCGCCAGGACCGCGAGTTCCCGGGCGACGGCGACCTGGACCTGCCAGGCATCCTCATGGCCCTGCCGCCGGATCTTCCCCTGACGCTCGAGGCGCCGGTCCAGCCCAGGCCGGGCGCCGCCACCGCGCTGGAGCGCGCCTGGCGCGGCCGCGCGACCATGGACGCGCTGCTGCTGTCGGGGCAGGCCGGCTGAGGTCCGGTCGGCCGCCAGCAGCAATTCCCGTTACGCCTTAAAATCCCAGGATCTCCGGTTTTCCACCATCCATCCTTATCTAGGAGGTCCTCCCATGGCCCTGGTTTCCATGCGTCAGCTCCTCGATCACGCCGCCGAACATGGCTACGGGATCCCCGCGTTCAACGTCAACAACCTCGAGCAGGTCCAGGCCATCATGGAGGCTGCCGCCCAGACCGACAGCCCCGTGATCATGCAGGCCTCGGCCGGCGCCCGCAAGTACGCGGGCGAGGGGTTCCTCAAATACCTCATCCAGGCCGCCGTCGAGACCTATCCCCACATCCCCGTGGTCATGCACCAGGACCACGGCCAGTCGCCCGACGTGTGCCGCGGCGCCATCGAGCTCGGATTCTCCAGCGTCATGATGGACGGCTCGCTCATGTCCGACGGCAAGACCGTCTCCTCCTATGAATACAACCTGGACGTCACCCGCCAGGTCGTCCAGATGGCCCACAAGCTCGGCGTGACCGTCGAGGGCGAGCTGGGCTGCCTGGGCTCGCTCGAGACCATGAAGGGCGACAAAGAGGACGGCCACGGCGCCGAGGGCACCATGACCATGGAGCAGCTCCTGACCGACCCCGAGCAGGCCGCCGACTTCGTCGAGCAGACCCAGCTCGACGCCCTGGCCATCGCCATCGGCACCAGCCACGGCGCCTACAAGTTCACCCGCAAGCCCACTGGCGATATTTTGTCGATCCAGCGCATCAAGGAGATCCACGCCCGCCTGCCCAATACCCACCTGGTCATGCACGGCAGCTCGAGCGTGCCCCAGGAACTGCTGGCCGAGATCCGCCAGTTCGGCGGCGACATGAAGGAAACCTACGGCGTGCCCGTCGAGGAGATCCAGGAGGCCATCAAGTACGGCGTGCGCAAGGTCAACATCGACACCGACATCCGGCTGGCGATGACCGGGGCCATCCGCCGCTTCATGGCCGAGAACCCGTCCAAGTTCGACCCGCGCGAGTACCTCAAGCCCGCCCGCGAGGCCGCCAAGAAGGTCTGCCTGGCGCGCTACGAGCAGTTCGGCACTGCCGGCAATGCCCCCAAGATCAAGCCCGTGCCCCTGGACGAGATGGCGCGCCGCTACGCCGCCGGCGAGCTCAAGCAGGTCGTGCGCTAGAGCGGCCGCGAGGCGATCGAAACCAGCCGTCCAATCCAACCGGGAACTCCATGAAGGCCCTGCATCAATCCACCATCGAGTCGCTGCCCCTGATCGGGCGCGGCAAGGTCCGCGACATGTACGCCGTGGGCAACGACAAATTGCTCATCGTGGCGACGGACCGGATCTCGGCCTTCGACGTGATCCTGGACGATCCGGTGCCCGGCAAGGGCCGGGTGCTGACCGCCCTCACCGAGTTCTGGCTCGAGCGGCTGGCGCACATCGTTCCCAACCACGCCACCGGCATCGCGCCCGAGGACGTGGTCGCGCCTCGCGAGCGCGAGCAGGTCGCGGGGCGCGCCATGGTGGTCAAGCGCCTCGAGCCCATCCTGGTCGAGGCCGTGGCGCGCGGCTACCTGATCGGCTCGGGCTGGAAGGACTACCAGGCCACCGGCGCCGTCTGCGGCATCACCCTGCCGCCCGGCCTGCGCCAGGCCCAGCGCCTGCCGCGGCCGATCTTCACGCCGGCGGCCAAGGCCGAGTTTGGCATGCACGACGAGAACGTCGATTTCGATTACGTCGTCGCCCAGGTGGGCGGCGAGCTGGCCGCCGAGCTGCGGCGCGTGACCCTGGACCTGTACCAGGAGGCCGCCGACTACGCCCGCACGCGGGGCATCCTGATCGCCGACACCAAGTTCGAGTTCGGCCTGGACGCGGCGGGCCGCCTGCATCTCATGGACGAGGTCCTGACGCCCGATTCCTCGCGCTTCTGGCCCATGGACGGATATGCCGAGGGCATCAGCCCGCCGTCCTTCGACAAGCAGTACGTCCGCGACTGGCTCGAGACCCAGGACTGGGACAAGACCCCGCCCGCGCCGCGCCTGCCGGCCGAGGTCCTGCAGCGCACCGCCGAAAAATACGCCGAGGCCCTCGAGCGCCTGACGGGAAAGACGCCATGAGCGCGCCGCGGGTCGGCCTCATCATGGGTTCGTCCAGCGACTGGGACGTCATGCGCCACGCCGCCGCCGTGCTCGACGAGTTCGGCATCCCCTACGAATCCCGCGTCGTGTCCGCGCATCGCATGCCGCTCGACATGGTCGAGTACGGCGCCCAGGCGCACGGGCGCGGCCTGCGCGCCATCATCGCGGGGGCGGGCGGCGCGGCCCACCTGCCGGGCATGATGGCCGCCCTGACGCCGGTGCCGGTGTTCGGCGTGCCGGTGCCGTCGCGCTACCTGCGCGGCGAGGATTCCCTGCTGTCCATCGTGCAGATGCCGCGCGGCGTGCCGGTGGCGACCTTCGCCATCGGCGAGGCGGGGGCGGCCAATGCCGCCTTGCACGCCGTGGCCAACCTGGCCATGACCGACGCCGACCTGCTGCGGCGGCTGCAAGCCTACCGCGCGCGCCAGACCGAGGCCGCACGCGCCATGTCCGTGCCGCCGGAGGCGCCATGACCGCTGTCCCCGAGGGGGGCGCCGGCGTCGCTCCGCTGCTCCCCGGTTCCTGGCTGGGCGTGCTGGGCGGCGGCCAGCTCGGCCGCATGTTCTGCCAGGCGGCCCAGGCCATGGGCTACCGGGTGGCCGTCCTGGATCCGGCCGAGTCCTGTCCGGCGGGCATGGTGGCCGACGAGCACGTGCGCGCCCCCTACGACGACGAGGCGGCGCTCGATCGCCTGGCGCGGCGCTGCGCCGCCGTGACCACGGAATTCGAGAACGTCCCGGCCGACAGCCTGCGCCGCCTGGCGCGGTCCTGCATCACCGCGCCGTCCGGCGATGCCGTGGCCGTGGCCCAGGACCGCCTCGCGGAAAAGTCCTACATCCAGGCGGCGGGCGTGCCGGTGGCCCCCCATGCGGCCATCCGCTCGGCGGCCGACGTGGACGCCTGCCCCGAGGCGCTGTTCCCGGGCATCCTCAAGACCGTCCGCTTCGGCTACGACGGCAAGGGCCAGGCCCGCGTGGCCTCGCGCGAGGAGGCCTGCCGGGCCTTCGACGCGCTGCGCGGCGCGCCCTGCATCCTCGAGGCCCTCCAGCCCCTGGACTACGAGATTTCCGTGGTGGTGGCGCGCGACCTGCGCGGCCGCGCCGTCACCTATCCGCCCTCGCGCAACACCCACCGGGGCGGCATCCTGGCCCTGTCGGTCGCCGACGGCTCGGTGCCCTCGGCCATCGCCACTCGGGCGCGGTCGCACGCCCTGTCCCTGGCCGACCACCTGGACTACCACGGCGTGCTGTGCGTGGAATTCTTCGTGCTGGGCGACGGCCGCGTGCTCGCCAACGAGATGGCCCCGCGGCCCCACAACAGCGGCCATTACACCCAGGACGGCTGTCTGGTCAGCCAGTTCGAACAGCAGGCCCGCATCATGGCCGGGCTGCCGCTGGGGACGACCGACACGCTGTGCCCGGCCGCCATGCTCAACCTGCTGGGCGACCTGTGGTTCGACGGCGAGGGGCGGCGGCGAGAGCCCGACTGGGCGGGCGTGCTGGCGGTGCCCGGCACCCGCCTGCACCTGTACGCCAAGTCCGAGGCGCGCCGCGCCCGCAAGATGGGCCACGTGAACATCCTCGCCGCCGACGCGACGCAACTGCGCGAGCGCATCGCCCGGGTGTGCGCCGTTCTGGGGCTGCCCGATGCCTGAGCCGCAAGGGGATCCTGGGGCCACGCCGCGTCCGGGCAAGGACGCCAGCGAGGGCGCCGGCCCGGCCGTGGTTCAGGAGGTCGCCCCGGCGCTGATCCAGGAGGCCGCACGGCGGCTGGCGGAGGGTCGGTTGGTGGCTTTTCCGACGGAAACCGTCTATGGCCTGGGGGCCGATGCCGAGAATCCCGCCGCGCTGGCCGCCATGTATGCCGCCAAGGGCCGCCCGGCCGACCATCCGGTCATCGTCCACCTGGCGCCCGAGACCGATCCCGGCTATTGGGCGGCCGCCGTGCCGCCCGAGGCGCGCCGCCTCATGGAGGTCTTCTGGCCGGGGCCGCTGACCTTGATCCTGCCGCGCGCCGCGCACATTCCCGCCGCCGTCAGTGGCGGACAGTCCAGCATCGGCCTGCGCTGCCCCTCGCATCCCGTGGCCCAGGCGCTGCTGCGCGCCTTCGCCCCGCTCAAGGCGCACGGGCAGGGCGGGGTGGCCGCGCCCTCGGCCAACAAGTTCGGGCGCGTGTCGCCCACCCGGGCCGAACACGTGCGCGCGGAATTCCCGGAGCTCGACGAGCAGGCCCTGATGATCCTGGAGGGCGGCGCCGCCGAGGTCGGGATCGAATCCACGATCCTCGACTTGTCGCGCCTGGACGCGGGCGTGGGCCCCGTGCTGCTGCGGCCCGGGCACGTCGGCGCACAGCGGCTGGCGGAGGTGCTGGGGGCCATGCCGGCCCGCCCCGACTGGGCCGCGCCCCGCGTGTCGGGTTCGCTCAAGGCGCACTATGCGCCGCGCACCCCCCTGCGCCTGATGGATCGCGCCGTCCTGCCGTCTTTGGATGTGCGCGCCGTCGGCGGCTCGATCGCCGCCGTGGTCCTCGGCTCGCCCCCGGGCCCCGCGCCCGCCGGCGTCGAATGGGTGACGGCTCCCGACGATCCCGTGGCCTATGCGCGCCGCCTGTACGCCCTGCTGCGCGAGCTGGACGCCGCCGGCCACGCGCTGATCGTCCTGGAACGCCCGCCGCGGGACGCGGCATGGCAAGGCGTCGCCGACCGCATCGGCCGCGCCGCCGCGGCCTTTGAGTAGAGGGTTGCCTCAAAGCGGCGCGCCGCTTTTGCGGCCAGCCCCCACCAAGCAGTCGGCCTTCACGAAGCAGTCAGCCTTCACGAAGCAGTCGACCCTCATAAAGCGGCCAGCCACTCCATCAGTCGACGTTCCAGCCGCTCGGGCTGCTCCCTGTGCGGCGAGTGGCCGCAGTCGGGCAGGACCACGCACGGCGTGCCGGGCAGCACGCGCGCGATGCCGTGGATCTGCTCCAGGCTGGCGTATTCGTCGCGGTCGCCCTGGATGGCGAGCACCGGGCAGGCGATCCGCGGCAGGCGGTCGCGGATGTCCCATTGCGCGAAGGCGGGACTCAGCCAGGCGTCGTTCCAGGCCCAGAAGGCCGAGTCGGGATCGTCGTGGTAGCGCGCCAGGCGCTCGCGCAGGCCTGGGCGCAGGTAGCGCTCGCGCGCCTCGGCGATCGCCTGGAGGGTCCCCGGTTCGACGAAGATATGCGGCGCCACCACCGCGATGGCGCGCACCCGGTCCGGATGTTCGGCGGCGTACAGCAGGGCGATGGTGCCGCCGTCGCTGTGGCCGAACAGCACGGGCCTCTCGTCTTCCAGGCCCAGCGCGGCCAGCAGCGCGGGCAGGTGGTCGCGCGCGTGCTCCTGCATGTAGTCCGGATCCCAGCGCTCGGCCGCGGGCCGCGGCGTGCTGCGCCCATAGCCGTAGCGTGAATACACCAGCCCCCGCACGCCGGCGCGCCGGCAGAAGGCCTCGGGCCAGCCGCGCCACATGGCGAGCGATCCGAGGCCTTCGTGGAGGAAGACCACGAGGGGCGCATCCGGCGCATCGGCCTCGATCAGGCGGTATTCGATCCGCAGGGCTCCGCGCCGCGGGACGTCGATGCAAACGCATTCACCGGACTCGGCGGACGAGGGATCGGCAGGCAATGGACGAGCGGACGGCGAATCAACAGACGGCGAGCCAGCAGACGGCAAAGACGGCGAACCAGCAG